>JAABUY010000047.1_pt1 | contig 274531 bp, 184 predicted proteins | sample 5560271 | NCBI WGS metagenome assembly JAABUY01 (sample SAMN10711886, study PRJNA513374) | rock metagenome | isolation source: Antarctica rocks | place: Antarctica: Victoria Land, University Valley | reverse complement strand
ATAGTATTTTCTAGGAATAGTTAGCTAATAAATATATACTTACTAGTTAAGGCTAACTTACTACCTTAATTACTAATATAGTACCTCCTAGCTTATAATTAAACTTTATTAGGATATTTAAGTAATATTAAGGAGTATTTTTAATAATATAACTAGCTTATATATATTATAATATAACCTTAAAGTAGTAGTTATAATTCTTCTTTATATAGTAATATATATCTAAAGCCTTATTTAATAGGATAACTATAATTATCTATAGTTAAACGTTAGCTTTATTACTAGCTTACTAGAAATATTTAATAATTATATTAGTATTATTAGCCTCTCCTATAATAATTATAGGCTTATACTTTATAATAATACCGTTATAACCGCGGTAAAGATCTAGGAAATTCCTCTTAAAATTATTAATCTACTTATAAGTAGGAGGGGGTAAGTAGTCCCTAAATATAAGGATAATAATACCCTAGGATTTAAAAGGAGTAGTATTAGGTAAGAAGAAGACTTTACCTCTTAAATACTAATAGCTAGAGTATAAAGGCTTTACTATTATATTCTTTGTAAATAGGACTTTAAGTGGCTTTAAAATACAGGTATTAATCTTTATTATATCCTTACTAATCCTTATATTATATCCTTTAAGTATAGGATCTTCTTTCTAGTAGAGAAGCTTTAAGCCGGTCTATATAATAGTATAATAAATAGGTAGCCTAGAGATAGTAAACTTAATTATATTAATAGTCTAATATAATTATTAGTAGCTATTATCTAATAGATATAAAGTATTTTATACCTACTTCTTATTAAGCTTATAAGGGTATTTCTAAGTAGGAGTTATAATTACTAATTTTATAAGATAGAGAATATCCTACTTATAAGTCTTTAAAACTAGTAATTACTACTTATTAATATAGATATTAAAGTTTTCTAGCTTAACTTAACCTAATCTTAGCTTAACTTTAGTAAATAAATCCTTCTATATTAACTTTCTATTAAAAGCGTATCTTATTATAAGGTTAGGACTATATTTTACCTTAATTTAGCTTAAATCCGCCTAAGTTATCTTTAATAGAATAATATATATTAATATATATTACTCTACCTTTAAATATCTAACCTTATAAATACCTAAGTCTTATAAATAGTAGTACTAAGCTCTATATATAAGTATAATATATAATACTATTAATATATAGTATTAATTATTCTATATAACTAGGATATTAATAGCGTCTTAGTACTTATAAATATAGGATTAGATTAAATATTAGGGTCTATAATTATTATAATAGTAGTCTTTATAAGGGTTAATATAGTCCTTATTATCTTTAAGAATACTATTAGTATATCTAGTTATTCCTTATAAAGTAGTTTATCTAATTTAAGGTCTCTCTCTTATAAATAGGCTTCCTTTACCGCCTTTTACACCTTTAAAACTCTAAACTCTATATATAGACTTTAGTCGAGATCCTTAAGCTTATAAATATACTAGATTAGTAAATATTAATATTTACCGTAGTATATTAAAGATATAAAGATATTCTTAAAGTAAAGAGGAAGCTAAGTAGGATTTTATACCTTTATTTATATTTAAGTAATTAAAGAACTTAGTCTTTATATTAGAAAGATAGTTTCTATAAATAAAGGTATTATTATAATACTCTTACTAGGGTAGCTTTACTAGATTATTCCTACTTATTAAACCTCTAGGTAATATTTTATAATTTATAATTAGAATTAATTAAGTATATAACCCTTCTTTATACGCGTAGTTTTAAGGTCTTTATATATCTTCTAGATTACCTTATTTATATAGTTCTACTTAGCCTTATAAGTAATAGTATATAAGAATAGGAGATTACTACTTAACTATAATATTCTTATAAATTTAATTATAAATTTAAAATCTATAATTATTAATATCTTAGGATTCGCCTCCTTAAATATCTTTAGCTTTTAATATTAGTTACTCTAATTCTTCTACTTTTATTCTTATTAGGCTCTACTTAATAGCTTCTATTATATTATATTCCTATTTAAGGCCGCCTAGTATTTCTTAGGGAATTTACTTTATACTTATTATTAATATAACTTAAATTCTATAAGTAGCTCTCTATTCTAATAACTCTACTTATACCTTTAAATAAGGAAGCTAGGTAGAAGATTAATAAAGGTCTTAATTAAATTATAAGTAGTTAATATAATAATTATATCTCCTAGGCTTTCTATTAATTTATTAATAGTCTTACTTAAGGCTATAAGCCTAGCTTTTAAGAATAGACTACTAAAAATATCTATTAGTTTTATAATATTAGTAGGATTAGTATTAATAATTATACTACTTAAAGTAGTAAACTAGAAGTAGTATCCTAGTCTATCTATTTCTATATTTAATAGTATCCTCTATAGTACTTCCTAGTATTCTTTATAATATAACTTTTATCTATAATAGCTAAGTTATAGTAGAGGCGGCTAACTATCTCTTTATTTATTAACTTTTCCTTTTTTTAGTATATCTACCTATATATCTTAGTAAAGGTATTCTATACTTTCTTAGATCTTATCTATATCTATTATATAGTTAGATTTTAGATTAAAGTACTCTAGGTAGTTAAGAAGCCTTATTATCTTATATAAGTAACTTTACCCTTCTTTAGAAATTATACTTTAGGGTATCTTCTATCTCTAAGTATATTTATATTTAGTAAGGTATTTATAAGTAAAGTAAGCTTTATATCTATTATTCCCTTATATTTACTAATAAGCTAAATATATAGATTACTAAAACCTAAGAGATCTTTAAGTTCTACTAGTTATAAAGAGATATTATTACTTAGTATAAAGAATATTAATAATATATATATTATATAAGTATTAAAATCTTTATAACTTTAGTTAGTAGGGATATAATAAAACTAACTTTTTATAGGATATTAATTCCTAGGGCCGCGCTATCTTTATAATAATAATAATATTTAAGTTTTTTATACTATTCCTAAAGTATTTTTTATAGTTAATACTATAATTAATAATAAAGAATTATATATCTAATAGCTTCCTACGCCTTAATATAGTATTAATTATATTATAATATACTTTTATTAGTAATTAATATAGCTTAGTATAATCTACTTAGGGCGCTAAGCCTAATATAGCTTAGTTTAAATAGGTAGACTAGATATCTTAATATCTAGAGAATAATAGCTCTTATAACTTATAAATTATACTAGTTTATTTATACCTTAATATCTAGTAGTAATACTAGAAGATCTTAAATAGATATACTAAGTTATCTATTTAAATCAGGTCTTTTTATTAGTAATTAACTATTCTTAAGGGGATTACAGGGTATAAAAGTCGCTTCTACTCTATTCTATCCTATTACCCTATTAAAAGATTTCTATTTATTAGCCTTAATAATTCTATTCTTCTTTATTCTATTCCTTATACTTCTTCTAAAAACTAGAGGTAAATCTAGAGCTAGAAAGCCCTCTATATTATTTAACCTAGCTTAATCTACTATTATAACTAATTATAATACTCTTATTCTTACCTTCTACTTATACGATTTCCTCTTTATAGAACCTAAATAAGTAAACCTAGTTAACTATCCTAATTAGTACCTTATTAAGTATCTTACTTAGAATAGTCTTAAACTAGCTTAGTACGGCTTAAGAGTAGTAGCGAATCTTAAAAGATTAGCCTAGCTAGAATCCTAGTAGTTTAGACTAGAGCTAGAGATATTTCTAGCTACTCTATAGGATTTTAAGCGAGGTACTAAGACTACCTAGTATTTATTAAGGGCCCCTCTATCTAATAGAACCCCTAATTCTAGAATAACCCTAGTAAGGATAGCTAACTAAATTAAATTAGGGAGGAATAATTTAGGCCTTAATAATCTAGTTAACCTACCTAAATCTATAGAGGTAGCCTAGGGCGAATCCTTAGTAGTAGCTAGGAAATAAGCTATACCTTATCTAGGTATAACGGAATATATTTCTAGGTAGATTAAGGAAGTTATAGGAATCCGGAAGAATTCGGGAAATATAAGGTATTTAAAAACGGTATATTAATAAGACTATATTATAGTACTAATTATTATAAGATAATTAACTAAGAGGACCCTAGGATATAAAGCCCTATTCCTTTAGGAACTAATTAGTAATACTAATATAAGGGCTACTTAAGCTATCTACTAACTCTTATTAGAAGCTAAGAAGAAGTCTTTCTAATTAGAAGCTAAGTAATAGCTTCTTAGCTACCCGTACTCTTTTATTAAAAATAAAGAAATTTTCTAGGAGTAGCTAAATAAACTATATAATAGGCCTAGTAAATAGGGTAATCTTAATCTTTCTTAATAAGTAATTAAAGAGGTTACCTCTAGCTATTATCTATTACTTATATAGCGTAAGCTAGCTCGCCCTCTAGGAAGAGGGTTATAAGCTAATAGAATCTAGCGTCTAGTATTAGATAGAGCCTATTAAGAATAAAAAGACCCTTTTAATTAAGAAGTTAAAGAAGATCTAATAAGAGTATAATATAGTAGGTCCCTACTTACTCCTAGCTTTAAACTAATTACAACTAGTTTATAAGGTTAAAATACCCTAGTACTACCCTATTAAGATACCTAACTAAAGACTTTTATTCCTCGCTAACCTTTTATAAAGGATTAGGCTAGAGTATTCTAGCCTAACTACTATTAATAAAAACCTAAGCTATAATATCTTTTAGTAGAATAAAATAAGTTAGTATAATTACGCGCGAAGGTTACCTAATAGGAAGTAGAACTCTATTATAATTAAAACTATAACCTTAGCCTAGAACCTAGGTTTATTTCTTAGGAAAATCGTTAGTTAGAGTTAATATTAGGGCATTATAACTATAGACTACTTAGGGCTAGATATCTAAATTATTTTCCCTAAGAATTTTAATTAAACCTACCCTAAAACTATATTAATAGTTATAACTATTATTAATATAAGGACCTTAATAAATATCTACCCTAATTAAGGGAGTATAAGGAGTAAAACCTTTAACCCTAAGAAATTATAATATTTAATCCTAAAAAATACTCTATAATCTTCTTTATCCGCTACTTTTACTATATAGCGGAACTAGAAGGTAGCGGTCTAGTCCTTAAAGTACTCCTAATATATCTAGAAGGAGATACTCTAGAATAGTATAATAGCCTTTTTATAAGGGTCCGCTAAGAAATAAATTATAATTTAGCTATTTAGGAAGATAAACTTCTTTAAGAATATTAGCCTAATTAATTTAAATTAATAAAGGAAGCTAAGAAGATAAAGTTCTACTTTAACTAACTATTACTTACCCTTAACTAATATCTAACTTAAAAGACTAACTACTTATATAACGCGGGTATTAGTAATAAGGATATAATTATTAAGTATTTATAGTAAGGCCTTAAGCTAAACCTAGTACTTATAACCCTAATATAGGAAGAAGGGGATACCGTAGAAAACTTTAATAGGCGAGTCCGAAATAATAAGGTAGTAGCTAAGCGGGTTTATAAGATAAATAGACCCTATTAGAAACTAGTAGTAACTCTAGCGTTATAAGTACTATCCCTAGCCTAAGTCTAGTAATTATTTAGTAATCTAGCGGCTAAGGGGATTATCTAGTTAGCTAACCCTAAGGTTATAGAGATAAAAAGATATCCTTTAGAAAAGATAACAGCTAATAACTAATAACCTAAAAGGACCCTACCTTATCCTTACTAGTATTACGGTGGAAATTATTAGGATAGTAACTATAATAATAAAAAGAAAAAGTCCTTAAAGGTTAAGCTAGAGGAGGAGATAGATATTAACCTAACTAATAAGGATTATTATAATAGGGATAATAATCTTAATCCGTATAATCTAAAGACTTATATAGCTTTAGAGATCCTTATAAATAAGGAGTTATAAGGGGAAGCCTCTTAAGGCTCCTAACTAGTAGTTAGGGCCTACTAGAGGCTAATAACTCTACTAATAGCTTAAATATTACTACTAGAAAAACTTTAGAACTATCTTATCTTAATAACCTTACTATTTTATCCCTAGGGGGATTAGAACTTAGTATTTTTACTTTTCCTACTATACTAACGGGAGTTAATATAGATTTTAAGAAATTCTCTAGCGTTATATACTAGTATATTAGTAAAGATAGTAGAATACTAGAGTTTTATTTTAATACCGGATCTCTAGTATCCCTTATTTCTAAGTATTACTATCTAGTATTCTTTAAAGGTTATAATATCTACCTTATAACTAGGGGGAAAAGGCTTCGATATAAGGGAGTCGGTTCTAGAGAGTTATTATTACGGGACTATATTAAGGTAGATATTAGGATATATAATTTAACTAAGGAACCTATTAAAATATCTAGAGAAATCTATATAATTTTAAGACTCTTATATAATATAATTATTAGTATAAATATTATAAAACTAAATATAATTAATATCTAATAGGGTAAATACTAGGATCTCGTTATAATATACTAAACCCCCGTTTTAATTAGAGTTACCTCTAAATTAAATCTAATTCTAAGGATCTACGCTAACATCTAAGAATCTATAATAATACTAATACTACTAATTAAACTAAAAAGGCTAAGGGTCTTAAAATATATAAAGGTTAATATCTATACTAACTTAGCGGTAATACTAGACTCTAGGATAGGATAAAATATACTAATTAAATACCGCCCTTTAGTAATAAACTATAACTACTTATTTAAACCTCTACTAAAGGTTAATTTCTAGTTAGGAACCTTTATATTAGGTGTTTAAGTAGTAGTTAGTAATAATCCCTAAGCCTACCTAATAGTAAATTTTAATTAATACTCTATTAAAATCTATAAAGGATAGCTACTAGGTAGACTATTAATATTATAAGAATTAGTAAAGCCTACTAAGGTAGATTTCTACTTTACTAATATCTATACCGGTAAATTCTAGGAGGAACCTAATATACCTTATATAGTAGATCTCCTAGAGGAGGTAGTAATTCTAGAAGTAGATATCTCTATCTATTAGGGGCCCGAATACTAAGAATATATTAAAAAGGTACTTAAAAAGTATAATATACTTTTTTAAAATAGCCTAGGAAAGTCTAATAATAGTATTAACATACTAATACTCTTTAAGGATAAATCCGACGTAGCGGGACTAAAGTAGAACCCTTATAACCTTTCTTAAAGGAACTATAAGGCTATAGATTTAATTCTAGACCCCCTAGTAGAGTAGGGCCGAATTAAAAAGGTTCCTTTAGGGGTATTATCTACCGTATTATCGCCGGCCTTTATAGTATAAAAGAATAGGAAGCTAAGACTAGTAGTAGATTTATATAAGGTTAATACTAAGCTCTACTTAAATATAGATCCCCTCCTAAAATAAGATATAATCCTAGGAGCGCTTAGTAGATTAATAATATTCTCTTCTATTAACCTTATAAAAGGGTTTTTTTAATAGGGTATACGCCCTTTAGACTAATAGAAGATAATATTTATTAGCCCCTACTAGGGTTAGGAATAGCTAAAGGTCTCTATAATAGGGTTAGTAAATACTCTAAGTTTCTTCTAGTATTAGATAGAAATACTCCTATCCCTATACTTATATTAATTTATTCTAGTATATATTAACGACGTAATAATCTTTTTAACTACTCTTAATAACTATCTTAAGTACTTAGACTAAGTCCTAGGGCTACTAAAGAAAAGTAGTATTATATTATCCCTAGTAAAATATTATTTTACTTATCCTAGTATTACCGCTTTAGGATATTATATCTCTAAACTAGGTTTAAGTACTATAGAAGAGAAAGTTAAAGTAGTTTAAAATATAACTTTCCTAATAAATCTCCGGGAACTTAAAACTAAACTAGGATTTTTCGGCTACTATTAAAAATTTATTAAATATTACGCTATAATAGCGCGAACTCTTATTAGACTAAAAATAGAAGGCTTTAAGGGTAGCCTAAATAAGGGTCGCCCCTAGAGGAATTATATATAAAAGAAGCGTCTATTAGTAGATACCTCTAGCCCTTTACTAGCGAAGTCGTTACTATTAAAATCGATAATAAACCCTAATAAACCTAAAGAACCTAATAGATCTAGATTTAAATCTAGGCGGTTATATACTAGCCCCTAATATTATAAAGTATAGGAAATACTTAAGAATAAACTATATAACGCCCCTACCTTAGCGTTCCCTAACTTTAGTAAGCCTTTTATTCTTTATATAGATAGTAGTAAAGAGAAGGGTTATAAAGCTACGCTATACTAGATTAGGTCTAATAGGGTAGAAAGACTAATCTTATTTCTTTTTAAAGACCTTTTAGATACTAAAATAAGAATTAGGCTATAGAATTAGAGGCTAGTACTTTAGTCTAGGCCCTTATAAAACTTCCCTAATTCTTTAATAACGGTGATTTTACTATTATTACTATTTATATTATATTAAAATCGGTACTATAGAATAAGATAAATAGATAGCGGTCTACTAAGCTAAATAAATAGGCGCTATATTTATTAATATTCTAACTAAAGATAGAAATTATTTACTAGGTAGGAAAATCTTATAGAAACGCTAATAGCCTTTTAAGACTTCTTACTAAGAAACCTAATCTAATTAATATATTCCTAGTAGTAGTTATCTAAGCTAAATAAGATTTTCTTAAGGAAATCGCGGCTACCTTACTAAAAGACCCTTATTTCAGGCGGATCTATAAGTAGGTCTAGAAGTAGGTCTAAGAATTCTAATAACTAGAAATAGGGTTAAAGACCGATTACTAAGTATACTAGCTTAATATTAATTCTTAACTATTATATATAGTTAGCTATCTAGGGCCGGATTACTTATATATTCCTAAAAAACTTATAAGGAAAATCTTAGAATATAGATATAATTACTATATATATAGAGGTATTTATTATATATATAACCGCCTACGGAGTTTAGTATATTTTCTAAAGATATATAAGGTTATTTAAGGTTATATTAATAGGTATTTAGCCTACTAACTATCTAAGCCTTCTAGATAACTATTATATAAGGAACTCTAACCCGTAGGGGTATCCTAGTAGCTACTAGAAGAATTATTAATAGATTTTATTATTAGCCTTCCTTTAACTACTAGCGGCTATAATTCTTTACTTATAGTAATAGATAAATTTTCTAAGTTTATTTATTTAATACTAGGTAATAAAACGGATTTAGTATAAGACTAGGCTAATAGATACTTTAATACTATCTATAAAACTTAGGGTATACCTAGCCGTCTTATTTCAGATAGAGATCTAAAATTTACTAGTACCTTCTAGAAAACCCTATTTACTAGATATGGAGTTTCCCTAGGAATAACTACTATATACTATCCCGCCGCTAATAGACAGGCTAAATAAATAAACTAAATAGTAGAGATAGCTTTATATTACTTATTAGTCGGCTAGAAGGAAAACTAGGATACCCTTCTAGTAGAAGTTAAGTACGCGTTAAATACTTTAGAGAATACTAGTATAACTATAATACCGTTTAAAGTTTTATATAAGGTAAAGCTAAGAGGGTTCTTATTATCTATAGTACTAGAATCTAACTCTACGGCAGGAAATTTTCTTTATAACTAAGAAACTATTAGGAATAATATATTTAATATTATTAAATTAGCCTAGGTTAAAATAGCTTATAAGTAGGATTTAAAATATCGCGTACTAGACCTATCTAGATATACTTATTTAAAACTAGTAAAAATAGGGGATACTAGGTACTACGTCCCTAAAAGTTTATCCCTTACTACTAAGAAGGTAGGGCCTTATAGAATTCTATAAAAAATAAGGCTACTTACTTATAAGCTAGAGCTTCCTCCTAGTATATTAAAGATTTACCTAGTTATCTTAGTTATCTATCTTAAATAATTAAAAGCTAACCCGTATAATTAAGATATACCCCTACCGGCTCTAATTATTATCTAGAGTTAAGAAGAATTCGTAGTAGAAAGAATAATTTAAAAGGAAAAACGGGGTAGATAAAACGGGTATTAAGTTAAGTAGAAAGGCTATAAAAAGGATACTTATAAGCCTACCTAGAGACTTAAGGAAGATATACCGGATATTATTAATAAATTTAAGAAGTCTTATACTTACTAGGATAAGGATTAAAAAATCCACGTTTATACTAAGATATTAAATTAGTAAATAGTAATAAAATAGAGGCTTTATAAGAAAATTACTATTAGATAAAAAATATAGTAATAGCTAAAAATACTAAAATAGGTACTCTTATATTTAGCGCTAATATATATTCTTTTACTTATACCTTAGTTTAAACTATAACTTATTACTTATAATAATATATTATTATACTACTATTACTACTAAAGTAAGGTCCTTACTACGCTAGTTTTATAACTATAAAGAAGATAAATACTATTATTATTAACTATCTAAGGCGTAGATTAAGGCCTACCTAGTAGACTAGTTAAGGATTAAGGTTAATAAGGGCTATATTTAGCACTTCCCTATTATAGACTTTTATAAATTTAAACTATCTATGAAAGAAATTCTTAAGTATCTACTTAATACTTCTAGCCTACTTTAAGTATAAAGATTAGAAACTAAACTTACTAAGATTTTAGACTACTTAATAAGAAGTTAACTTATCTACCTAGACTAGTATTTAGACTCCGCGGTATTAATATTCCTTTAATATAATATTTTTAAAAAGCTATTACCTTTATATAACCTTATCTATCTAGTTCCTAATAACTAATACCTCTCTTTCCTACTCTAGGGAATTCTAAGGAAATCTACCTAGAAAGCGTAAATCTAGCGGGCCTAGTAGCTAACTAGAATTTCCTTAAATATAGCTATACTAGTAGTATATAATAAAAACCTTTATTAGGTAAAAGAAGATATTATTTAGTATCTATTTATACCTCTAGTTATATACTCTAAGGACTATAATAAATACTCTTAAGGAGCCGTATTTATACTAATATAGGAGTAGACTTAGGAAGAAGCCTAAGTCTAGTTAGAAGCTCTTAAAAGATTTTAAGTATTTAACTTTATTACTACTAAGGCGGCGGTTAGTCTTTAGAATAGGGTTAAAAACTTTTCCTTTTAAGACTCTAATAACTACTTAGAATTATATCTAAGGGCTCCTCCCTCTTAAGTCTTTAAAGTTAACTAGGATCTTAGATACTTAAAAGATAGTATTATTAAGGTATTAAATAAGAATATAAGGAAAAGAAAAATAATAATAGTAAATCTAACCTTAAATATTTTTAATTCTATTAATAAATTAAAGGAATACTAGGAAAGGGGACTTAGCGTATTATTAGATATTAACTAGGATATAGAGTTAGGAAGTATAAGTAGCCTATTATTAAGTATTAACTAGGAAGTAGACTTAAGAAATATAAGTACCCTAAAAAATAATAATCTTAGGATAAATAGCGGGGGGTCTAAAAATACTAGCGTTATAGAATTTAGGTAGGATAAAAGAAGGTTAACTATAAAGTATAGTATAGAGGAAACTAGCTAACTTTATACTATACTTATAAGTAAACTTAAGGAGTACGCTAAGATTATAGATAAGGATATAACTATTACCTATTATAATCTAGAAGGCCGTATTAGAAGGGAGGTTTATAATAGGAAAAATACTAGGGAAAAATTTATAAGCCTGAAATTATAGGAACGGGTAGATTATAATAGCTACCTTAAGTAGCTTATAATAAATACGTTTCCTAATAAAGTTATATAAGACCTAGCGGCGGAAATTAATAGAGATAATTTTATAGTATATTATAAGGCGTTTATAGTCCTACTAGATTTTTAGGCTTTCTAGGCTATACGTCTTAATATTAAAAAGTAGAGCTAATTCTAGAAATTCAATTTTAATACTAATAGATAGCTTACGGGTAATTTTCAATTATATAAGGCTCCTACCCTTATAAAAGATAATAAAGGCTAACTTTAATTTATAATCTAGAATAGTTTTTAACTCTATAGAGATATAGGGAAAAGAATAGGAAAGAGTAGAAAAATTAGCGTAAGCTACTAGAAATTTACTAAGGAAAAGGAGGTCCCTAGTACGTTGAAAAAAGACTAGGTATAAGTTCTAGAGGACCTCTATCCTATATATATAATACCTAGCGATTAGGACGTACTTAGGAAATTACCCCTAAGAAAGCGAGTAAAAATCGGGAATATTAAGGTAGCTAAGTCTAGAAAATATAAAGGTTTCTTAGTATTAGGTATAAAGTCCGGATTACTAATATTCTAAAAGAAAGGAAAGATTAAAGGTAAAAAACTATTCTTAATAGATAAACCGATAGATTTATTATTAAACTAAAGGACTATCTTAAATCTAGAGTAAATTTAACTAAGTCTACTAAACCTACCTAAGTTTCTAAAAGTAAGAATCCTAGAAAGGTATTAAGTACAGTTATAAAAGTAGGTAAATAGTCTTAACTAATAGGTAATAGAACTCCGGGCGCTTACCGTATTTATAGATAAAAAGGTTAAGGCCTTAACCCTTTTTAAGTTATAATAGGACTAATCGTTATAGCTACTATCTAATAAATTTAATAAACTTACTATTACTAATAATAATACTACTAAAGAATAATATAAATTAGATATTAATAAGATTTTAGAGAAGTTAGATAATATAATAGTTACTTTAAGTAAATACTTCCCTACTCTAGAAGCCCTAGTATTAGAATATAATCTAGATAGTAAAACTATAACTTAAAACCTTAGAAATTAGCTTAATTAAGAGGATTATATTAAAATAGATAAGGATAATAGATTATTATAATAATAGCTTAGGATAAGCTTTTTTATAACGGCGGGAGATATTATAATATACTTTTATTAGTAATTAATATAACTTAGCGTAGTCTACTTAAGGCGCTAAGCCTAATATAACTTAGTTTAAATAGGTAGACTAGACGTCTTAATATCTAGAGAATAATAGCTCTTATAACTTATAAATCGTACTAGTTTATTTATACCTTAATAAATTAGTTAAAGCGCTTATATATTAGGATTATAAATCCTACCTTCCCTAATCCTATTTTATATTTTAAGAGTACTTAGCGAGCTAATACTAAAGGGTAGTATAATAAGAATATATAAGTACTATTAGTAGTATAAAGGTATTATATTTAAGGTAGTAATAAAGTATTTATATTAATACTCTTCTAGAACTCTAGGAGCTTAAGGAATTAGGCTACGCGTACTTAAATTTTATCTTACTTATACTTATATAACTAGTTATCCCTAGAATACTAAAATTTAAGAAGGTTAGTTAGGAAGATTTTATATAAGATAAGTCTAATATATAAAGCGTTAATATCTATATTACTAGTATTAGAATATTTATTACTCTCCTTAAATTTATCTAGCTTTACTTAAGCTTAGGGTTTTATTATATTAAATAATAGGATTAAGTAGGAGTAAATAGGATAGAGGAAGAAGATAGTAATATTTTTAGCCTAATATTATTAGCCTAATATTATTAACTTAATATATACGCTTAACTTCTACTTTTATTTATATTAATATTATATAATATCTTCTATCCCCTCTCTCCTTCTACTCCTATTATAGACTTTTCTTAACCTTTTTACTATATAATAACTACTAGGTTATACTATTATTAGAGTAATACTTATATACTTAGAAGGAGTAATATAAGTACTTAGTAGGATTTAATTATTAATATTAATATAAAGATAAAGGAAAGACTTAGAGCTTAAGGGAGAATAAAGGTAACTTACGTCGGTAAGATCTTGACTCGTCCTTATACCCTTAATAAAGGCCTTCGGCCCGTAGGCCTAGGGCCGGCCCTAGGGGCCCCGGGCTAGCCCCGGGCCTGTCGCAGCGTGTTACAAGGCCCTGGGGCCGCTCCGGGCTCTAAGGGTAGCGTCACGTGACTGCTAACTAAGTAATTTTTTTGAAATCTACTAGCTAGTAAATTCTACGAAATTACGTAACTACTTACTAAGCGAAACGACGTCATATAACTACTTACTAAGTAGAACTTTAAAAGTTTTAATATTCTATAATTAACGGGGGACTTAGGTAGTATACCCCGGAGCTACCCCTAACGCCACCTTAAAAGCGACCCCGGAATCGATTAATTCAGCTAATTTCTACGCGGGGGTAATACGCTAGGGTAGGCCTAGATAGGGGTTAATAGCGTAGTAGTTATATTAACTTAGTATATTAGATAATACGATAGCATTACTATTACAAGTACCTTAATACTATTCCCTAGCGCCCGGAAGTATAATAATAGTATTCCCGTAATACTATTACTTAGCGCTTAAACGCTTAATCTTAGCGCGTCTCTTAGGGCCCTAGGCGCTAGGTAGGTTACCCTTACGGCCCTTACAGCCCTAGGCGGACTCGTGTCTACCCCTATAGCCCTAGGGCAAGCTTTCTTAAACTACGGCCCTAGGGGCCCGGGGCGGCCTAGGGCCGGCCCTAGGTACCCCTCTAGGTTTTCAGAAATTGCCGACGTATATAGCTTTAAACTTAGAGGATTTACCTCTAAGTAAGACGCGAAGTAATTATAGTAGTTAAATATTAAAAGATCCCTAACTAATATAAGTATATAATTAGTAAGAGGTAATATTAAGGGAGGTTTAAAGGGTTTAAAAGAGGCTTATTATTAAATACTTACTACTTATAAGTTAGTATATCTTACTAAGGGTAGGAAACTTAGTTAATTAATATTATCTTATATTATAATTAAGATCTTTATATTTCTTAGTCCTTACTTTATATACTAGTAGATAGTAGTTTATAAATATTTATTATTTATAATACCTAGAATATTATTATTAATATTATATATTAAAGTAAGTTTAAATATATTATTAATTAAATATCTTATTTTAAGTCTAAACTAAAGTTTTTTATAATAGAGATTAATAAGTAGTAATACTTTATCTCTACCTTACTCCACGATTATCCTAGCTCTTATTTTATAAGGAGTTATAATTATACTTATATAAAATAATTAATAATTAAATTTAAAGTCTTTTAATACCTATTTAAAAGGAGGATAATATATAAGAGGGTTTAAAGTAGGTTCTTATTTAATATATTTAATATTACTACTTCTACCTTTAACTAGCTCTTAGGTATCTCTTCTTTTAAAATAGTTAAAGGACTAATATTTAGCTTTAAAAGTATACTTATATAAGTAGGTATATAGTAGTATAACTTAATAATACCTTATTTATAGCCTTTAATAGGGAGCTTCTCTTTAAACTTTAAGGTAAGGGTTAGATTATACTCCTTTTATAATCTATTAAGCTTTAATCTAGTAGATAATAAACTTAAAAGCCTATTAATAAGAATATTATATATCTTAATAAGCTTTATAACTATATTAAAGAGGTTATTAATTATCTACTTATAACTAGGTAGGTATATACCTAAGATATACTTCTTTAATTATATATTTATTAATAACCCTTATCTATACTTATAATTATCTTTTAACTTAAGTAGGCTTATATTTATAATAGAGAATAAGGTAAAAATTAGTAAAAAGTAGTAATAAAAATAATAGCTTAAGATACCTTTTATAAATATCTTAATAGTAATAGGTAATATTTAAGAGAAGTAGTAACTTTAGTTAGGCGGTAAGTTTATATTATAATAAGCTTTTAATAAGGAGGAATTATAACCTTAGAGATAGTATAAAACCTAGGTAAAATTAGGTAATATTAAGTTAACTAATATTAAGAGCTTATTAATACCTATATTAAAATACTTTAAAGAAAGATATAAGGTAGTTATAAGGGGATTAATAATAAATTTAAATAAGGTGTTAATAGATAATATATACTAGCTTATTAATACTTAATATAAGCTTTTAAGTAGAAGTTAGATTAAACTTAAATTTAACTTAAATTAAGTAAGCTAATATAGTAATTATAAATTTAATTAAATTTATTAAAGTATATTTAATATATTTTAACTACGCTTTAAACCTTTTATCCTTATTATTATTACTACTACCCTTACTACCCCCCTTACTACTACCCTTACTATCCTTAGCTTTAGCCTCCTCCGCGGTTTTAAAGGTATCCTTTAAAAACTTAGACTTCTTTACCTACTTCTCTTTAACTACCTACTTAATAAGTATATTTAAATAGAGAATATAGTAATATATATCCTCCTTCTACTCTAGGTAATAAGCCCGCTTTAATACTTAGAGATATAGGCTTAAATTATATATAAGCTTTATAATAAATATAATAATAGCTTTATAAAGTATTAACCTAGTCTTTATTATTTTTATTAACCCTATTAATATATTTAGCTAATCTTTATATTTTAACTTAGTTATATTAGGGTTTACCTTCTATTAAAAGGCCTCCTTTCTTATCGACTTTACTATAACGGTAATAACGGGCGAATAAGCGTACGCGTAAAGACTATAAGTAACGTACTAGGCGTTATATATAAACTTACGGGAAGGAGATAAGAGGGGAGAAGGGGATAGAGGAGGTAGTAGAAGTAGTAGTAGGAGGGAAGTAAGAGGCGATACTCTTAGGGTCGCGATAATAGGACCCCTAATACTACTAAAGTCCCCGGAAATTAGGGAAAAAGAGTAAGGGAGATAAGGCTAGGAAGGTTAAAATATTATAGAGTCTATTATAAAAGTAAGGGATATAATCTAGGCGATCTAGAGTCTCTAGTTTAGAGAGATAATAGAGGCGATATAGGGCGTTACCTAGGTTACCCTTTATACTATAATAGGAGGCTTTAAGGCTACGGAAGTACGTATTACTAAGCTAGAAACGCGTCTAGAAAAAACGGGGAGGGATAGAAACGCGTCGGTAGGGTATAGTAGAGGGTTATAGGCCTAGGTAGCTGGGGCTAGTATAGGGACTAGGTCCTAGTAAAGCCCGGGCCTGAGGATAAGACCGGGCCTAGAGGGGGCGTAAGGTAGCTAGCCACTTAAGTAATTAGACGTTCGGAGGATAAGGGAAGTAGTAGTATAATTCGGAGATAAAGAAGGCTATAAAAAAGCGAGTTAGATAAAAAAGGAGGAGCTTATTAAAAGCTTTATTAACCCGGTAAATATAGTTATAAAGAATATTATCGGTACTTATACTAGGGGTACGACGGACGTAGTATTATAGACGGTAATAGTTAAAGGGCGTAAGGCCCTTAAGAGAATATAGGAGTAGGCGAGCGTAGCCTACCCTTTAGTAAAAGTAGTAAGGAAGACCTTCTACGTAGCGGCTAAAGGGGCGTGTATAAACCTCCTTAATAAAAAGGAAAAGGAGAAGGGGCTAGCGAGAATTAGGGAGGATAATATTATTACCTACCCGAATACTAACTTTACTAGTTTTAGGTAGGCGAAATATATAGTAAGACTAAGGTAGGATAGGAGTAAGAAGACCTACTTAACCCTAATTATCGGAGTAGTAATACCGGAGGCGGTAAACCGCCTAGTTCGAGGAGGGATAGCTCTTAGTAGTAGTCTCTTAGTTTATAAGAGATAGGAGTAAGGAGTAGAGATAAGATAATACTTTAACTACTATAAATACGGATACTTTACGCGAGAGTATTAAAGGGAGAAGAGGTACGGCTATTATATAGGTAGTTATAACTTAGCGGACCACGTTACGGGCGAAGGAGTAATAATATACGCTACTTATAGAGGAGGCTATAAGGCCTAGAGTAAGGACTACCTAGTCAGGCGAAGAGAGTACTAGAGAGTAGTATAAAGACGCCGGACTAGGCCGGCGTTCTATAACACGTAGGGCTTACGGGGAACTAATACCCGTAGCGAAGAGGAGATAGACGCAGACGGTTTCAGGATAGTCTAAGGTATATTAAGGAAGAGGAAGTCACCGGTATAAGCGGAAAGGGAACTACTAGACCTAGCCCCTCCCTAATAAAGAGGGCGGCCAACTATAATAGTTTAAATAGCCCGAAAGGAGGTAGGATAATAGGTCCTCCCGCTACCCTAGGGAGTACTAATTACCTAGGGGGGCGCTTAGGCTATAGACGACTAAATAGTAGTAGACTCTAGCCTTATACCGACTATATAGTAGGGTAACCGCTTAAGATCCTATAGTATAACGTATAAAAAGAAAAGGACGGCGTATAAATACTACTCCTAGAAGATATTAAAGTCTAGTAAATGGATGTCTTAGTAATATAGGAGTTATAGACTAACCTAAGGACTAAGTCGACGTATAACCTATCTTATAATAGGTTCTACCTAGTTTATAAAGCTAAGGAGAATACTCGGGTATACTTTTATATTAATAAAAGAGTTGATATAGAGAGCTAGGAGGTAGACTTCTTAAGCGGCGACTACTACTCGCTGAAAGTCAGCTTTAAGAAAGGGTAATAGGGAATATAAGCGGATAATATCTAGATATATAATATTTATAACCCCTCTCTAACGACGTATAAGTTAAAGGACGGCCTAATAATAATCCCTCTAATAGTAGAGGCCCTAAAGAGGCTAGGGAATATATCCTCCTTAGGGACTTTAATCTCTACTATCCCTAGTAGAATAATAAAGGGAGAAGTATATACTATACTATAGTAGATATATTACTAGGCGAAACGAGTAAATATAGTATAGAAGTCGCCCTACCGGAGGGTATAATAATATAGCGGGGGAGAGGTTTAAAGTCGGTAATCGACCTAGTCTTTACTACTAAGGGTACTACTAACGTACTCTAAAACTACGGCTTAAGGGCAGACCTCTAGTATAGATCTAACTACCTCCTAGTATACACGGAATTTAAATGGAGCTAGGAGAGCTAAACCCTAGTCTAGAGGAGGGCGTAGAAGATACTTAAAGACAAGGAGGTCGCCACGAATATAAGGAATAGGGCCTAGTAGCTTAGACTTTCTCTAGGGCTCCCCTAGATTAGATCCGCCGGCGAGGCGGACGAGTACCTAGGGTAGATACTAGATAGGTTCTAGGCTATTATATAGGAATATATTCTATAAGCGAAGTCGTCTAGTAAGGTAAGGTCCTTTTAGAACTCAGCCTATAGGGATATAACGTAAAGGGCTAAACGGGAACTAAAGGCCTACTACTAGTACCGTAATACGGAGATAAGAGAGACTCTAAGAGAAGCGGAAAGGGCGAAGGTAGCTACGATCTAAAGAGAGAAAACCCTCTACTTCCAGGCGGCTATATACTAGGCCTTAGAAGATCCTCAGGGGGTATAAGTACTAGCCCGGTAGGGGAAGAATAAGAGTATATCGCTAAGAGCCCTACCTAAGTTCCCCTCCCTAAGTAGATAAGACGGGACGCTAGCGGCTACCTTCAAGGAGAAGGTAGAACGCCTTCGAGAAACCTATTTCCCAGCCCCTTTAGGGGCAGATTTAGAAGATATTACCGAGGTAGAATACCTAAGCCCGATACTAGGGGGAGGGGATCTAATAGAGGCGGAAGTCTATAGCTCTATAAGGAGACCGTTATAAGATAAGGCTCCCGGGATAAATAGGATTCTAAATAGGTTCCTACGGGCCGTATATAATAAACTAGAGGAGGAGATCTACTATCTCTTCTAGGGGTGCTTTAAGATTAGATACTACCCCCGGAAATTTAAGGAGGCTAATATAGTAATCTTAAAGAAATTATAGAAGGAGAACTATACTAACCCTAAGTCCTATAAGCCGATCGCCCTCTTAGATACCTTAAAAAAGATATTTAAGATAGTAATAGCGGCTAGGCTTAGAGATTACGCGGAGGCTAATAACCTCCTTCCGGAGGAATAGATAGGTATAAGGTAAGGAAGATTAGTAGAAACCGCGCTAGAAACGATTACTAATATAGTCTACACGGTATAAGGAATAGGGAAGAGGAATATAATAAGCCTCCTCTCCTTAGATATCGCCGGAGCCTTTAATTACGTCTCCTACTCTAGGCTACTCTATATAATAAAGATAAAGAGGGTCCTAGAGAGGATAGTACGCTAGACGGTAAGCTTCCTTATAAAGAGGGCGACTTCGATTACCCTTAGTAGGAGGACGAGTTAGATAGAGTTAGTAGAGATAGGGATCCCCTAGGGTTTACCTATCTCTCTAATATTATTTCTATTTTTTAATACTCCCCTAATCGAGGAGTATAAAAAGCTAAAGCTACTAATTTAAGTTAGCGGATTTATAGATAATATCTATCTACTAGCCTATAGTAGGAGTACTAAACGGAACTACGAGGTTCTAGATAAAGCTTATAAGGTATACCTACGGTAGGTAAAGACTTATAAAGCCTCGTTTATACTAAAGAAGTACGAGCTCGTTTATATAACTTATAAAATAAAGGGTATAAAGATAGACGTAATAATTAAGCTTAAAGGAATTAAAGTTAAACTAAAGATATTAATTAGGGTCCTAGGACTTATACTTAATAGTAAGCTAAATTAGAACGTATACCTAAGGAAGGTATAAGCTAAGATAGATAACTAGATTCAGGCGCTCTACTACGTCGCCGGCTTAATATAAGGCGCGGTTCTACCGGTTAGTAGGCTTATATACGCGGTAGTAGTAAGGCCTATAATAACGTTCGTGGCGCTAATATAATATAGCCCTAAGAATACCCCTAGGGTAGTAAGGAAGCACGTAAAGACCCTGACGACAATCTAGAATAAAGGACTACGTAAAGTACTAGGGGCGTATAAGGCTACCCTAATTCCGGTCTTTAAAGTAGAGGCGGGAATCCCGTTAGTAAGAGACTTCCTTAATAAGGCCCTACTACGGAGTAAGATCCTTTAAGGGATATATAAGATAGTCTTAAAAGGGAACGCGAAGATTAAGTCTTAGTTATAACTAAAAAGGGGTAGGAGGCTACGCCCTCCGCTACCCCCGTTAGCTAAGAAGGAGTCTTAGGCGAAGCGGTCGCTAAACGGGGTACTTAATAGCCCGACGCTATAGAAAAGGATACTAACCTAGTAGGAAGGCCGGTAGTAAGGCCGGTAGCGCTACTACTAGCGGGGATTAGAGGGCCGAAATATAAGCCTAGTATAGAAGGGTAACCTAGTAGGAGGGAGATAGGACCTTTATAAGGGCTTAAAGAAGCCGGAGAGCTCTATAATAGTCTAGTTACGTACGGACAAGATTAGGTTTAACTACTTTTTATTTATTAGGAAGGTTCCTAGGATCCTAAGTCCTAGCTACCCGTACGGGGCGGCGAGGTAGACCGGTAAATATATCCTACTATTCTATCCCGACTATTATACTAGTAGGAGTTAGATATTACTAGAGGCTAGGTTAGAAGACTATAGTACTATTCTCTTATTACTAATAGGGATAAGGGCGGCGGCGAGGTAGTTAACTAGGTCAGGCGCCCTCTACTAGTTTATACTAGTAAAAGAGATATTAGCGAGAACTAATAGAGAGGAAGGGCTCCGCCCTAACTAAAGAGAAGAGAATATAGTCGACGAAACCTTAGTATTATAGACGGTAGACCCGACCCCTCGATATACCGCCCCGATAGCAGGCCTATTAGGGGGGGGAGGGAAGGAGCCGAATAATAGTATAGCTTATAGATAGTAGGTGGAGTTTTTATCCCTTAGCTAGGTTTCTCCCCGAACGATAGGTACGCTAGGCGTACCTCCTAAAAAGTCTACCCTTATTAGCTTTAACTAGTATAGGAGTATAAATAATTAATTAATTAATTAAAAAGGCCTCCTTTATTATATTTTACTTCTTTAAAGGTTTAAAATATATATATAGACTTCTATAAAGATCCTTATACTTATAAATATACTAGATTAATAAAATTAGTATTTATTATAATATATTAAAGATTTAAAGATATTTTTATAATATAAAAAGATTTAAGATATAATATATTAATAGTAGTAGGTCTTAGGTAAAAGAAGAACTTACTCTTTCTATTATAATAGTAGTCTTTAGAAAGGAGGAAAGAATTAGGATATACGCCTACTAATACTTTTATAGAATTTAAATAATATCCTAAAGTTTAAGGTAATCTACTATTATTTTAGTATAGTATTTATTAAGTATATAACTATCTATTATATACTTAGTATTATTATCCTAATATATCTTCTAGATTATATTATTTAAAAACTTCTACTTAGCCTTATAAGTAATTATATATAAAAATAAGAGATTACTAGCTAATTATATTATCCTTATAATAGTAAATATAAATTTAGTATCTATTATTATTAATATCTTAGAGTTTACCTTTTTTAATATCTTTAACTTCTAATACTATTCCCTCTAATTTATCTACTTTTATTCTAGCTAGGCTTTACCTAATATCTTCTATTATATTATTACCCTATTAAAGACTACTTAGTACTTTTTAGGGAATCTACTCTTTACTTAACTCTTATAAAGCGGCTTAAGCTTTATAAGTAGCTATCTATTCTATTAACTCTCCTTATACCTCCTAATAAAGATATCTAGAAGAAGAGTAGTAAATATTTTAATTAACTTATAAGTAGGTTTTATAATATTTATATCTTTTAGGTTTTCTATTAATCTATTAATATTCTTACCTAAGCTTTTAAGCCTAATATTAGAGAACGCGTAATACTTATAATTAGGGTAGTCCTACTTAATACTACTAATAATATCTATAAGCCCTGTAATATCTATTAGATTAGAATTAATTATTATACTACTTAAAGTAGTAGATTAAAGGTAGTATTCTAATTTATTTTATTTTATTTTTTATAAGATCTTTTAAGGCCCTTAGCTAATATTCTTTATAATATAACTCTTATTAATAATTATTAAGTTATAGTAGAGGCGTTAAACTATCTCCTTATCTATTACCTTTTTCTTATTCTTCTAGTAGGTCTAATAATATATATTAATAAGGCTACTTTTAAATCTTATAATCTATATTTATTATATAGTAAGAATCTAGAATAGAGTACTTTAAGTAGTTAGGAAGCCTTATTACTTTAAGTAAATAACCTTACCCTTCTTTAATAACTATATATTAGGGTTATTATTATCCCTAATAGTTCTAATCTTTTATATAATATCCCTAGTTAAAGTAAGACTTTAGTTAGTAATACTTAAATACTTACTAATAAGTTAAATACCTAGCGTTTTAATATTAATAAGGGTACTAAGCTTTATAAGCTATATTAAGATATTACTACTTAATATAAAGAATATTATTAATTTATATATAAGATAAATATTAAAATATTCTAACTCTAATTAATAAAGATACTAATAAAACTAATTATTTATAAGATATTTAGATCCTAGGGCCGCGCCCTCTTTATAATACTAATAAGTTTTAGGTTTATTATACTATTCCTAATAGATTTTCTCCTACTATTATTATAACTAATAATAAAATACGGCTAATATAATAGCTTCTTATATCTTAATATAAAGAGATTAACTAGAGAGTATTTAGGTTAGAATTAATAACTTTACCTTACTTAGTCCTATTTTATCTCTAATAAGGGTACTAAAACAGCTTAATACCCTAGTATTAAGAAGTATTATAATAAATATATAAGGCTACTATTAATAGTATAAAGGTTTAAGTATTCTAGGAAGTATTATAATAGTTTTACTTATACTTAAATTAAAATTAGGGATCTTTAAGAATTTAGCTACGCGTAGTTATATATTACCTTAAAGATACTTATATAACTAGTTATCCCTAGACTACTAGAATCTAAGAAGGTTAGTTATAATAATTTTATAGAAGAGGAGCTTAACTTACTAATTCTTAAGATTTATATTAGATTAGATAGACTTTCTATTACCCTCCTCCTTAATATCTAGCTCTAATATAATATATAGATTAAGATTAAGTAAAGACTTCTTACTTAATAATAATAATAATAATATACTTAACCTAATAGTTATATCTAACTTCTACTTATATTTATATTAATATTATATAAAGTCTTTATCCTTACTCTCCTCCTACCTTATTTATACTCTTATATTAACCTTTTTACTTAGTAATAGCTACTACGCTTAATTATAATTAGATAGTAATAATAGATAACGCGAGTACTTAAATAGACTTAATTAATAGTATAAATATTAAGATAAATTAAAGGTTAAGAGCTTAAGAGAAAAAGAAAGTAATTTACCTAGATATAACCTTTATAAATAAGTCTATAAATAAATTAGGATACTACTATAATATATACTTCCTTTATATTTTATAAAAATATTAGTAGATACTAGACTTAAAGGAAGTATATATAAAGCTAGTTAAAATAACTAAGAGGGGGGTACTTTAATACTTACTACTTATAAGTTAATATATATTACTAAGGGCGTAAGACTTAGCTAACTAATATTATCTTATATTATAATTAAGATCTTTATAAATCTCTACCCTTATATTAAATATTAATAGGTAGTAGTTTATAAATCTCTATTATCTATTATATTTATAAGTTAATTATTAGCTTTATAAAATAAAGTAAGTTAGGATATACTATTAATTATATATCTTAACTCTAGTCTCTCTTAAAGTTTCTTATACTAGAGATTAATAAGTATTAATACTCTATCCCTACCCTACTTTAAGATAGTCCTTACTTTAACCTTATATAGAGTTATAATTATAAATATTTAAAATAGCTTATAATTAAACTTAAAGTCTTTAAGTACTTAAATAGAGGGAGATTTTAAGTAGAGATTAATAGTAGATTCCTATTTAAGACTTAAGGGAGTATTTTATTCCTCCCTTCTAATTAACTCTTCTTTAGAAATACTTAAAAGAATAGTATTTAACTTTATAAATATAAATATATATATTAATATACCGCGATATAATTTTAAGATAAATATTAAATATCCTTTAATCTTAAGCTTCTCTTTAAATTATAAAATAAGGGCTAAGTTATACGCCTTTTATAACTTATTAAGGTCTAACTTAATAGAAGATAACTTTAAGAACCTACTTATAAAGATACTATTTATCTTAATAAGCTTAGTAGTTATAATAAAGAGGTTATTACTTATTACTTTATAAGTAATTAATTATATACTTATAATATACTTCTTAGATTATATATTCTTTAATAGCCCTTCTTTATAATTAAAGTTACCTTATAACTTAAGAGTACTTATAACTAGGATAAATATTAAAGTAAATACTAATATATATATAAGAGTAAATATAATATTATAAGAATACCTATCTAATTAATACTATATAAAATTCTAAAGGTATAATAATAGAGAAATAGGGAGAGAGAGAGGGAGGGTAAGGTAGTTTATAGATAAAAGGTAAATTAAGATAGGATATTACTTTATAAATAATATAGACCTTAATAAAAATAGCTTAAACTAGGTAATAAGATAGGGATATTTTATTTTTATATAAGTTTACTTAATCTATACTAAGTTAAAGGAGTTATATTATTATAAAATCCTTTCTTATATTAAATTAGTTATAAAGGATATTATTCTAATATTTTTAGTCCTAATCTACTTTATATTAGAGTACTATCCCTTTTTAAATTACTCCTTCTACTAGTATTAAGTATAATTACCCTTATATTATATTAAGCTATTCTAGCTAAAATACTAGCTTTATTACTTAATTTAACTACTACCTCTTATAAAGCTTATACTACTTATTCTAAATTAGCTATCTAGTTACCTAACTCCTTAATTTAATTATATTTATTAGATAAAGGATATAATAAAGGATATAAGGAAGAGGTTAGGCTTAAAGTAAGGGAAGAGGGTTAAATTAAGCCCTATAAGTTTAAAGGTTACTACGCGTCTTTAAGGGCTAGTCCCCCTATTTCCCTAAAAGGTACTAGTAATACTAATACTAATAACTCTATATTACTATTTAGTACTTATAAGAAATTAGCGTTATCTATTATAAGGTATATATAAGTACCTTAGGGTATAATAGTAGATATAGTTAAAAATATCTAGTTATTAGGATAAGAAGGATCTAGTCTTAGTAAATTAAAACTAAGTAAAATCTAGCTTAAATTTAGCTTAAATTTAAGCGAAGACCTATTTTTATAAGTAGCTTTACACCTTAATATTTATATAATAATAACTTTAAGGCTAATATAATAAAGGATATAATATTAACGCGTATTATAAGCTATATAATATATTTAAAGTATAACTTAACTTCCTTAGTATAAAAGAGAGTTATAATAAATTACTCCTATCTTATATATAATTTTATCGCTAAAACGGCTAGATTATTAATAAGGTATCTTAACTAGTATCTTATAACGCGAGGTATAAAGTATAAGAGAGACCTTAGGCTTAAAGCCTACTTAGATAAGGATAAGATTAATTAACTTTATAAATAAATTATAATAGATCTAGAGATTAATAAGACTAGGGATACTACTATATATCTAAATATATTAGAGTTTTTAAAGGCGAATAAAGATAGTAGGGCTATACTAGAGTATATAGATATAAGTATAGATATTAGTAGTAATATTATATTTATAAGTAACCTAGTACTAATTTTTCCTAGCTTTAACTTCCTAGTACTAAAACTATCCTTCTAAATTATAACTATATTTAATCTACGTCTTTATCCCTTATAATTTAAGAATTTATAGAGGTTAAAAGAGCTAGAACGCCTATTAAGAATATCCTTAAAGCGGATAATAAGGCGTATTATAACTATTATAATAAGATACTCTCCTCTTTATATAATCTCTACTAGCCCTTTTAAGACAAGATAGATTATACCTTTATAAGGTAGTTAACTAAGGCTAAGGTTATTAAAGGAGGTATTAATACTTTCTACTAAAATATATATTTAAGATTAATATAGGAGTAACTTAGTTTTTATAATACTAGTAAGTAGCGGGTATAAATATATTATATTCCCTAGGGTATTTATAAAGATTAGTAGGTTAAAGACTACTTTATAATTCTAAGTCTTATAAGTAGTCTTATAACTATAAAATATACTATCTACTACTAAGATATATTAAGTATTATTTACTTTCTCCTTAAATATAAACCTTTTCTAAGTAATCTAACTTATACCTTAATTCGGCTTAAAATATCTAATAATACTTAGGTTTATAATAAGATATATATAAGGGACTAGTAGTAGGAAATATAAGACGAGCTACTAGAAGGCGTTATAATTATCCTAATTCTTATTACTACTAATAAAACCTAAATAATATAATACTATAAAGACTAGAGCTTATAACTAGTATATATAATAATTAGAAATCTTAATAGATTAATTAGATAGAGTTAGATAAGACTAAGCTTAATTCTTATTAACTTAATACTAATTATAAAGATTAGAAAGGAATATTAAAAATACTTATAAGTAGAGGTTTATTACTTATTAATAAAGTAAATTTTTAAATATATATTTAATCTACTTATAGTACTTACGCTATCTATACTAATATAGGCTAGATTAGGCTAAATAGGGGTAATTTATAGCTAACTAGAGTAGTATTTAAGAGTCTTATAGAGATAGGTATAAATATCCGCTACGCGGATAGCTTTATAAGATACTACTACCTAATTATTAGTAGTATAATAGTAGATTAAGAAGAGTAAGTCCTAATTATAAGTATTAAGAAAAATCGATACTATAGTATTTATAAAGTACCTCCCGATAATTAAGGTAATCTTATAAAAGAATAGAAATACTAGAGCTATAAATATATATAGATTAAACTTTATAAGTAACTATCTAATTTAAAGTAAATAGGAAAGACTATAGTAATATATCTAGTAGTAAATTAGGCCTAGAAGTATAAATACTATAATATTTATATACTAATAGATATTAATATCTTATATTAATTATTTAAAGGGGTAGTTATAAGACTAATTAACTAGTATATAGCCTTAATAGAGGATGTCCTTAGGATAAGTAGGAAAACTATAAGGAAAAGGAGTATAAAGGATAAGAAAAAAGTAGTAGAGTCTATAATATTAATTTAGCTTAATAAATAGTTTTATTAAATCCCTAGGTTTACTAGCTTAAAATACTTTAAATACTTTAGTAAGGTTAAATAGTAGAGTAGTAATAAGTAGAAGGTAATAGTATATTAACTAATTCTAGTAATAGTACCTCTACTAACTAGGAAGCGAGACTTTATAATCTACTATAATTAAGTAATTATAGACTTTATTATACTAGTAATATATAAAAGTTATAATAAGAATACTTTAACTTATATATAATATATACTATACTAGATTAACCGCTTAAAGATAGTTTTTATAAAGTATTAACTTTAAATATAACCCTAGATAATAATAATAGTAATAAAACCTAATTTAATATCCCTAAATTATATATTATAATATATTATACCGTATTTATTTACTTATATAGTAGTATATAAAGTTTTAATATAGCTTATAATAAAGCTATATATAAAGTTCTACTTAAATCCTTCTTTCTTATAATAAATAAGATAGAAGGCTAGGAGTATTAAATCTTAAGTTATAATATATACTATTAAAACCTTATTATAATAAATAATATAATACTTTATAATAAGATAAAGTCTACTTTAAGCGTAAGTTAATAAATAAGTAATAGATATTCTACTACTACTTAAGACCTAATATATATAATAATAGTAATTCTTAAAGGTAATATAATAATATTATATAATCTAAAATATAGTTATAAGTAATAGTAGAAGGTCTTATAAGTACTAACTAATCTAGAATTTAAGTATAATAGCCTTATAAATATATTAGTAGTTTTCCTTTAAGAAAACTAAAATAGACTTAAAGGGTAGTTATATAATAGTAATAAACTTAATAGACGCGAGAAGGATTTAATATAAGTAAATTACTATTTTATTAGGATTTATTAGTCTTTAACCTATTAGAAGTATAATAGTAAGGACTCTTTAAATATAAATTACCTTTAGTAGGAAAAGGTCTAATATACTCTATATTAGTATAAGAGGAAAGGGTAGTAGTATAACTACATCTAAGTATAAGAGACTAATCCTAATATTAAATATAAGGCTATAAGATCTATAAAAGGAAGTAGTAGATATATAAAATAATTATAACTTGTTATTTCTATCCTTAACTATAAAAGACTTAAGAAGGATAGAAGACTATAAATATATATAAGGGCGTTTATTAAGGTAATATACTAGATTAATAGTAGAGTAATAAATAAGGTATATAGAATACTTAAAGTAGGGATATAACTATTAAGTAGGTCCTAAAACTTAAGGCTTCTAGATATTTAGTATTTCTATAATTTATCTTATATACTTTATAATATATATCTAGTACTAGTAAATAAGGAATATATAAGATTCTATATAAATAATTATATTAACTAGGATTAATTTAATACTATTTATAACCTAGATTTTCTATTAAATAGTACTAGGGTTATAAATAAGTAGGCTAAGGAATATAGACGTAGATAATAGCTAAATAAATAAGGAAATATTTAGTATAAATAACTAAAGGCGTAGAGGAAGAATTAGCCTAATATTAGGTTAAAGTTAAGCTAAAATATATTTATTAGACGGGTAGTAAAATTTAAAATATTAACTTTTATAAATTAAATATTAATATTAATAGTATAATTAGTAGCTATTTATATATTATAATAACTAAATATATATTATATAATCTTTAAATAAGATAGATCTATTTTACTTAAAGTAGTTATACTATATATATCTTAGGGTACTTATAATACCTAGAGATATATTATTAGTTATACTCCTTATATAAGGAATATAAGTAAGGTAGATAGATATATTTAAGTAGTATATAAGTAGTAAATTAATATATTATATAAACCTATTATATATACTATTATATTCTATATATTATTCTCTTTAAGTTTAAGATCTTACTTTATATAATCTCTTATAATAGTTATATACCTAATAGTATTATAAGTATAACCTTTCCTAAGTATAAGAAGGATAAGTAAAAGAATAAGATATAATTTATATAAAGAAAGTCTTAGTAGTATAATAGTTAATTATATAAGTTAATTCCTATTTCTTATCTTATTTTAACTATTATAATAATAATAACTAGCTACGCCTACTACTTATAAGCTATTATATAACGGCCTTATACTAATATAAGCTACTAGTCTAACTCTACGTATTAATACCCTTAAGAATACTTTAACTAAATTAGTAGAATACCTACTAACTAAGTTTAACTCTTATAAGTATCCTTTAATTTTTACTTTTTAATATTTAATAAGTTAGATTTTTAACTATTACTACTACTTACCTATTACTACTACTTATCTATTACTATTACTATTACCTACCTATTACTATCTCTACTACTTACTAGTTACTATCTCTATTATTTACCTATTACTATCTCTATTACTTACTAGTTACTATCTCTATTACTTACTAGTTACTATCTCTATTACTTACCTAGCTAATTAATATTACTATTATATATATATAGTAGAATTTTAAATATATATCTTAAAATAGTAATATAGTTAATAATTATAAGGGTAGATAGCTTAGTAGTATATTCTATTATTCTAGACTTCCTAATTTAGACTAACTTTTATAAGTAGTTAATTTAAGCCGGTAATATCTAATATTTATATTATAAGGGCCTACTAGACGCGTAGCTTTAGTAGAATAGAGTTAAATAGGGAGGTTATACCTACTACTTACTAAACTAACCTTATAACTAAATATTAGAGAGACCCTACTTATTCCTCTTATTAGCCGCCTCTTTTTAGTAGTAGAAATTTATCGCCTACTTAATAAACTTAGGTACTAAGAACTAACTATTAATAGCGAGGTATTATAATAAGGAACCTCTACTACTTATAAAATTAAAGATACTTATTATTTAAGAAATACCTTCTAATCCTCTTTATAAAACCTTAAGACTATATATACTATAATAGGTATAAATTATTATTAATTTAAACTTATAGTCTAAGTATACCTTAGATATAACTAAGTAGGAGAAAGAAATATTAGTTAACTCTAATAATAGTAATAGTAAATATACTAGAGATACTCGCGATACTATATATAGTAGGTAATATAGATATATTAATAATATTTATTACCTTATAATTATATATTATATAATTATATATAAAGATATTAGATTTTTAGAGTAATATATCTAGAATATTATTATATCTATCTATCTAAATCTATTTAACTTAACTTTAGCTTAATCCTAGCTAAGTTAGGTTATAATATTATTCTATTATAACTTAAAGTAATAGGAAGTTACTCTATATATTTATAGCTAGCTAGGGGCGGGTTATATAAGATATATAACTTAAAACTAGTAGGCTAACTTCCTAAATTACTAATATAATTTAGGTCTTTTATATATTAGTAATCTAGGGGAGCTTATATATCGTAGAAATATATATATTATATATATATAACTAATACGCTTATATATTAGCCCTAGAACTTAAAATAATACTATAAGTTATAAAATACGTATTTAGCTAGATTTAGTAACTTTTAGAAATACTAGGTAATAGGACTAATATAGGATAAGTCCTACTAATTAGCTATAATATAACTATACTAAGCTAGTACTAACTAGGTAATTATAATAAGGTACTAAGTCTTATTAATAGTTAACTAATAGTACTAGTACTTAGTAAGAGAATTAATCGCAGGCGTAATATAGGTATAGGAAACGGGGCTAGGCTAGGGGGGAGTACTTTACACGTATATAAATTACGTGAATTAACTATATTTAAACCCTATATTACGCTAGCGTTAATAATATAGCCGCTATAACTCTAGTAAGCTTCCCGTTTCTTCCTAGTACTAGAGGAAAATCACGGATTTAAGGCCTTAAATCCAGATTTTCTATATTTAAGGTTTTTAGGCTAGAATAAAAAAAACCTAAAATTTTCCTATTTATTACCTGTATTTTACCTGAAAAATACGCTTTTAATAGAATTAGTAGTTTTATTTATTTTACGCGGGTTCCTAGTTTACTAATATATATAACTCCTACTTAGTATCTTTATTATAAGAACTCTATTATAAAGCTTTATAACTCTTAGAAGTAGATAATCTACCTCTATTAGAGCGTACTAGGCCTAATACCTAACCCTAAGCTCTAACTCTTAATAACTAGTATAAATATTATAGTATAATTTTCTTTTAACTTAATAGTATATCGTATACTAGGCTTCTTATAAGTAATTATAGTTACTAGTATTTATTATTACTAAGGCGTATATTATAAAATTTATACGACGTAGCTATATATATTATAAAGGAGTAACCCCCCTAGATAGCTAGACTAACTATTAAGTCGGGTTTTAGTACTATAAATTAGTACTAACCTAAATACTTAGTACCTATTTAAGTACTAACCCGAATACTTAGTACCTACTTCTAGTACTAACTTAAAAAGCCCTTAGTACCTTAATAAGTTAGGTTAGACTAACCCGACTTACTAATATATTACTAAGAAGCTAAGCTACTAATAAATTAGTAAAGGACTAATATAATTTCTTTATAAGATAAATTTAAATACTTTAATATTATTAGGATTTATTTTATACCTAATATTTATTACTTATTATTTTATATAATATAATAGTTTATATTACTATTTTATATTACTCTTAATTCTCTTACTATTAGCGCCTAGAATATATTAGTCCCTTTAAGTCCTTTAGGAGTATTAAGTTTTATAGGCCTTAGTAATAAAGCTATTTAATTAGAATTTAATAATCTTAATATAGATAATTCTATATCTAGTAGTCTTTATCCTAGCTAATTTATAAGTTAGGTTAGATAGAATATATTAGATAAATCCTTTTAAGAAAAGAAAGTACTATTAAGGAAGATTTCCTAGACTTAATTCTAGTAAAGAATAGTAAATTTATTAAATAGAGTTAGTATACTAAAGTCTAGTTTAAAGTATAGTAGTAGTAAACTACTATTAGTTAAAGTATTAAAATAAAGTCTAGTACTAAAATTAAGGATCTACTCTAGATTAAGAAGATTATATTAGGTAAATAGGCTAATATTTAAGATAACTTTATCTAAATTACTTTAATAGTTAAAGGATTACTAAAGATTACTTATAAGAAGTATAATAGAATTCTAGACTACTTAATAGCTACTAGTAATTTAAGTATATCTAATATAAGGAAATATCTTAAAACTAATAAATATTTTCTTTATAAGTAGTAGTTTAACCTATTATTATAAATAGAACTTTCTTTAAGTTAAGTATATTATCTATAGTAATATAAATTAATAATATAAAACTAATTATTTAGGGATATTTTTAGAAGAAAAGTAATACTAGGTTTTTTATTAACTTTTATTAAGAGAAGTGGAATAAATAGCTATATAAATACTTTCTTACCTTAAACTAGTCTTTTTAAACTATTAACTAACTAAAGTTTTAGTAATTACTATTAATAGCTTATCTAGATTTAACCCTAATCTATTATACTAAACTATAAAGTATAATCTTTTTAGATTTTAAAGGAATATATATAAAAATTAAAGTAGATCTAGAATATCCTTAATATATTTCTCTTATATTAGATACCTAGTTTAGTCCCTAAAAGGTCGCCTACCTTAAAGTACTAGTCTACTAGGTTAATACTAATTTTTAATATTAGGAATATCTTATTACTTTTATACTACTTAATATCTAGTATTCTAGGTATTTACTTATAACGGAAATAATAAAGATATTAACCCTTTATAGAATTAAAGATAAGCTTTTTAGGGTTATTACTAATAATACTAGTAATAATAGAATCTTAAAAGATAAACTAGAGAAATCTCTAGCTTAGTAAGATATCTAATAGGATAAACTATAAAACTATATCCCTTATATAACTTATATCTTTAACCTTATAATATAAGACTTTATTAAAGCCCTAGACTTAGAAGCTTTAGATAATATTATAATATTATTAAAGGATACTTAAGTTAAAGATATCTAAGTAAGTATAAGTCTATTAACTATTATTAAGAAGGTATAATATTATAAGGGTAATATAAATAGATAATATACTTACTAATATTTTAAATAGATCCGCGCTCTTATAATAGTAATTAACTTATCTTATTAATAAAAGCTTTATTTTTTATAGCTATAAGAAAACTTTAGTAGAAGACCTTAAAAACTTATATAAGATATCTATATTTATTAGAATTCTATATACTTAATACTTTATTATATATATTAGCTATATAACTTTATTAATACTTAGGTAGATAAGAATATAACTAATCTAAAAATTAGTATAATTAGCCTTAGTAAATATAAATAGTTAATTATATTACTATTTAGTAATATATTAAATCCTATCTATTAACTTATCTTAATAGTTTCTTAGATAATAAATATAAGTATATATTTAGGATTCTAATTATATAATATTCTTTTTAAATATTTTAATAGTACTAAAATAATAATACGTAATAGTAGGATTATTAGTAAAGTAAGTATTATTTATACTTATAAAGTAGCCTTAGTAAAACTTACTAAGTATTATTCTAGAATAGAAGGTAAAGGTAGATTAATATATAGCCTTACTAATATTCTAGACCCTTCTATAAAACTAAGTCTATATAAAACTTAGGATAAATAAGAGGAGTTAAATAATAATAATACTTTAACCTCTTATAAAGAGAGGTATAAGAATAAATTTACTAACTACTTTTATAAGTATTATAAGATATTACTAATTATTAAAAGGACTAATATATAAGATATATAAAATATTAATAAGGTAATATAATATAATAATATATTTAAATTTATACTAACTAGTAATAGCTTTTAATAAGAGTAAGAAGAAGTCTACTTTAATATCTAAATTATAGGTCTTTATTATAAAGTAAAGCTATTTAATACTTTTATTCTAAAAGTCTACTAAAGGATATTCTTATATAGGAGTACTAGAAGGATAATACTTTAACTTATCTAAATTTAATATAAATAGCTAAGAATATCCTTTTATATCTAATATTATTTATAAGTATTAAGAGAGTCTTTAATCTTACTTAAAGAGTATATTTATAAGATCGCGTATAGTTAGAACTAGAGTTTATAAAATAAGTAATACTTCTAAAGTATTATAATTATACTATAAGTTTAAACCTTAAAGAAGCTCTTACTAAGCCTTAGGATATTCTTTAAAGGGAAGAAGATACTAATTAAAGTATTAATAAAAGTAAAGATCCTTTTAAGTTAGAATTAGTAGATATCTTAAGATAAATAGATTAATAGTTATAATTCTAAAGTTAATTAATAATTAAATAGTATATTTATAAAGTAGGTTTAATTTCTATATATAGATATAAAGGTAATATAAGAAGGTAATATAATTCTTTATCTTACTAAGAATACTATAATACTAGGAGTATTATAATACTAAGAGTACTGTAATACTAGAAGCGCTATACTATCCTAGACCTACCCTCTACTCCTAATACTATAAAACTATTACTACCCTTAAGTATTAAATAGTATAATACTAAAGCTCTTTATTAATTCCCTTATAAGTTATAAATCCCTTTATATAATAGTAATATATTTAGTATAGATATAAAGTAGATCTAAATCTATATTATAAGATAGATTAGTAAGTAATTATTATAAAGATAAAATAGTAATATAAAATAGTAATATACTTACTTAAGAGAAAAGATACTATAAATACTTTTATAGTATCTTATAATACTTTTAAAGCTAAACTTTAAATTTAATATAAGTCTATACTAACTCCTATAATATCTACTATAATCTCCCTTATAATATAACTAAATAGTAGCTTTAGAATAAGGTTATTAATAGACTTTTAGTATTATCTTATCTCCCTTAAAGCTCTAAGACCTAAGTTAACCTTATACTTTTATCTTTATATTATTAGTTTTAGTACTATTAATTATAAAGGATTAGCTAATTATATTTTAATATATTACCTATTTATATTACCTTTCCCTTCCTATATAATAGCTTATTTACTCCCCTACCTTATAAGGGTTTACCCCTTTTAGCTTGTAATTTTAGCGTTTTATTACCTAGTTATACTATCTACCTATTAGTATATAGAGTAAGAAATATATTATAAAATAATATTACTAGTCTACTTAGTATAAGCTATTATTAAAGTTGTTAAATATATATAATAGTAGATAAAAGAAGGAATATAAGGTTTAAAAGTTTTAATATAAGGTAAAGTAATATTAGGCGGAATATTTCACGTAATTATAAGTGTAATTATAAGTGGAATTACCCCTTAAAATCTTCTTTATAACTCCTCCTACCTCTATATACTTAAGATATTATAGTAAGATAGGTTATTAATATATAGTAAGTATTTATTACTAATTATATTACCTAAATATATTACTAGATAGATAAGCTAATATAATATTATAGTAATATTAAGTCTTTATAATTAGAATCCTAAATTAATTATAAGTAGAGAATAGGTAAAAGACTAGGATAATAATAATAAGCTATTATATATAAAAGTATCTAATAACCGCGTAGTAGTATTAAAGAGTATTAAGAAGTTAAAGGAATTAGATATATAAAAGATAGCTACTAAAGAGGATTATATAGAGTTAGTAATTAGGATAAAGGATATTATAAAGGAGGAAAGATATAAAAGAGGGATTTATAATAATATAATTAGGTAATATAATACTTCTTAAATAGCTAATACTATATAGTAGAATATTTTAAGATAGAGCTACGCCTTAAAGATAATAAAGAGGCTACTAAGGAATAAGCTAAGCTAGATAAGTTAGTAAATAATATAGAGAATATAAATAGTATAATTAATTTTATAAAAGAGGTAAATATATAATCTATCTTTAATCCTATCTTTTAATTAACTTAACTTTTAGAATACTTCTAAGGAAGATATAGATACTATTAAGCTAGAATTTACTAGATTTAATCTATTAATTATATAAATTATTAAGTAAAGGATTATATATTATAGGGGTCTAAAGGAGTTAAAAGATATATAAGACCCTAATACTATAAATATTTATACTAAGTTTATATAAGAGTATACTAATACGTTTAATATAAAGGATCGCGTTATACTTAACCTTATAAAGAGGAATTAAGATAAGAAGGGTATCTTAATTAAATTTAGTACTAATAGGAAAGAAATTAAGTATACTACTAAGGAGGATAAAGAAGAGGATAAGGAATATAAGCTAGAAGATACTAATAAGACTAGTAGTAATAGTAAAGATAATAATAGTAAGTATAATAATAGTAAAGAGGATAGTAATAAATAGAAGGATTATAAGTATAAGATTATAGAGATATCTAAGTAGATAGATAGATAGGCTATCTACTAATAACTATTAAATAATTATATTACCTTTTTATATTATTATAAAGTATTCCTAATATTATAATCTAGTAAAATACCCTTACTAAAACTAAAGTCTTAGTAAGTTAGATTAATACTTTAGTACTAATACTTAGTACTACCTTATAGTATTAACTTAAATACTTAGTACTAACTATTAGTACTAACTTAAATACTTAGGCTAGGAATTTAGTATTAACTTACTAAGAGTTAAGTTAGAAATCTAACTTAAGTTTAAAGTACTAACCCGATGCGGTTAGTCTATATATAGCGTAATATAAATAGTTCTTAAATACTAAAAAGACTATAACTTTATTATTATTATACTAGTTACTAGAAAAGGTAGGATAGTCTTATTATCTTCTAATTCTATCTTACTACTATAGGGGTTACTAAGGAGTAGGAATAATAGGGGTATTTCCCTTTCTAAATACATGCTTCTAACGCTAGTCTAATTACCCCTCATTAGTTGTATAACAAGATCTACCTCGCAAACTATTTCGTTAGTGGCTTGGCATCCTGTAAATGTCTTGGCCATAATGTTGGAGAGGACATTGGCAATGACTTTTTTGAACTCGTCTTTCCAGATATACAGATATTCATGATTTTATTAGGGCCAGCAATGGCACAGCTTTAATGATAGCAAAGTACATCACGGCGTTCAAGATTGACATCCACATAGCGACACGTCTGATCATAGCTTAATGCCATACTAAGACCAACGATGGCACGCGCCCACACTGCGCGGCCCAAGATAGCCGCGATCGTGGATCATTCATGAAAATTCTGGTACGACGGCCAACAACATGTCTCCACGGTGCATGACATCTTTTTTGAACAGATACCGCATCATACGTCGGTCAAGTGCATATGGAGTGTTACCGTACGTGAAACCACTGTATATCGCCTACAAGGTCTTCCCATTTGCTTCCGGACTTCCCCACTCTATTAGCAATACATCAAAGGACAAGTTAACGCAATATGCCGAGCAACCCACGATACATGCGAATGAGAAGCTGGTAGGGCAATCTGGCCGAATATATCAGATTGAGCGAATCCTTCAATCCAAGGAAGTCCCACCATCTCACGTATATCTTACAACGTAAGTATGCAACAATACATTTTGCCAGCATAGCCAACTTTGCTGATCATGTGTGAAAGATGTGGAGATCAGCCGTTTGTAGTGAAAAACGTCCTAGCGGACTTCGAATATTACCATGACATGCAGCGAGCGCTTGGCATTAGCCGTTATCTGCGTCTCGTCCAAGACACGATCCCATCAAGATCAATGTTCGTCTACAAATATCTCAATGACCATCTACTCTCTTTGGCTCAAAAAGACTTACCTCTGCTACTCACGAAACGTATTCTCAAAGATGCTTTGCGTGGCCTTGCTGAGCTGCACCAAGCGAATATCGTGCATGCCGGTCAGGCCGATTCCTCTCTTTGCCCGGATTTCTTGATGATCATAGCTAAAGCATTGTAGACATCAAGCCAAACAACATTTTTGTGCAGTGGAGCCAAAGCAGCCACGGACCCATCATTGATGAGGTTCGTCTCGGAGATCTCGAAGACTCCGCCTACGTTCCGCCGGGCAGCAACATTCGGGGTAGACCAGTAGGCAACCAGAATTGGCGCAGTCCAGAAGCTCATGCCGAAGGTCGTGTCAACAAACCCTCCGACGTGTTCTCGTTTGGCATTGTTGTGAGTTCGAAGATGCTAAGGCTTCCTAGGCTGGAGTACGGACGTTCACTGATGTCATGGAACAGTGTATCTATGCTGTACTCAAGCACGTCATACTGTTTGTTGATGAAGAAGATATTCCGGATGGAGAATTGACACTAGCTCATACTCTTGAACGCCAGATTTCGTACTTTGCAGACTGGGAAAGTCTCGAGGGACTGTTGAGGCACCTTGGCGAAAGCCCCTGGTGCCAGGTGCTGGAAACGCTTCGGGACGGCTTCAACAAAGAGAACCCGCGTAAACCGTTCGACAGATGGAATATGGAGCCCCTTGACTCTGACTTCAAGGATCTCGTTGGAGGTCTAACAAATTTTGATCCAGGGATGAGGCTTACAGCAGAGGAAGCACTCTCGCATAAATGGTTCCATAATGCTTGACCATAACGACTCGATAAGCGCTAATGAGCCAAAATGCCATCTGGCATGGGTGTAATGCCTATAGCTAACAGGTCCAACACAGAAAGCATCGAGTTTTTATATGGGATGTGTCTGTGGCCCAAGAGAAAGCAGTACATTGTGTAGTCAATGAGCAACAACAGTGAGCTAGCTTTGGGAAGGGCTTCGATTTCACGGCGTCTTGTATCACGCTCTCCATCCCATCTAACACACTGTCTATATTCTGGAAAGCTTGGCGAGGTATGGAACAACATCCCTGCGAACAGTCGAATCTCGACACTTCCATGCCGCCAGGAAGAGCCTTGTAGTGCAGTAGTCACGACCTGAGTGCCGATACCACACGGTGCACGAGATGACGACCGCTACTAGGGATGGTGCTGCATCGAGGAGAGCCACGATACCGTGAGATCAGACGCTCAATATAGAATTTCTGTCCATCGGGGATGTTAGTGATACAGTTTGTATGACCTCGAGTATACGCAAGTGGCAGCGATGATTTGCTATATGGAGGTCCAGGACTAGAGTTTTGCAAGAGCACCTACAATCACTTCTCAGCAAATACAGCCCTAGTGGACGGCACCAATTTACACGGTACCAGGACACTCTACAGTCGCCACCAGCGGTGATAAGAATGATATGTCGTCACGTCTTTCCCAGCAGAACACACGATACTACACCTGATTTATGTTGAGGGTTATTTGTGTATGATGACAAGAAAAAACAATCGGCGGACCAACACTGAAGAAGGAAACGAAGTTCATCATTTTATCAATACTGCCGACTCTTATATCACTACCTCGTTAAGAGTCAACAGAAAAGAGATGAGATCGGCTCAATAGGTTGCAACAGTCGATCGCGGTTTGGCAGCCGCTCATTCGACTGACCTACGCTTCACAAGAAGTCTGTGATGACTAGATTTCGTGGCGGTGGACTACTACAAACAGCCTTGTTCATGGCCTATAATATACAAAAATCGAAGTGCAGCGTAATTCTCAACAGTCCAAACTTCAAGCCTAATCCATCAACTCAATTCCTCCTCTTAATCCAAACAGGCCATCCGCTCTGAGAAGTCACGAATAGCTGATGACACTTCCACTTTTCTTCGCAATTTTCAAGGCGGAAATCAAAATCCCTTATCAGCGTTGCCGTGATCTTGCTAATTTTCAAGATGCGCTACGTTGCGGCCTGGGCAAGAGTTGTATCCGAGGCCATACTATGTTTCACTGTCAGCATTTTGCGATTTAATTCTAGGATTTCAGACAAAGTCGACGAAATGGAAATACACCGGTATGAGATATTTCTCCATCCGCTTTACCGTCGCTGGATCGCCAAGCCAGCGCTCGGGATTGTATGATTCTGCGTCATCGCCGAAGCATTCTTGATTGCGGTGGATGAGCCAAGGATTGACACTTAGTACTGTCTGTGCTTAAGTGGTGAGCTCTCTCATATGGTCATGATAGCTAAGGCCATCATACGCCGTGCAAAAACTGATGGCCAGCCACCATGAACCCTTCTTTAGGGACTATGCGGGGTAGATTCCATGGTACGCCAGGCCAGAGTCGAAGAGTTTCTTTGATCTAACGCGCATTAGCCTCTGTGGGGTCGGGGAGGAAGGCTGGGAACGTGTACCACATCCTGCAGATATGGTAACTGCTGCGCATCGGCATAAGAAATTACCCCCTCTAAGCCCGCCTCATCAACCTCCTTTATTAGCCGACCTAGGAATCGTTCGTTCTCCTTAAGCAGAAAGTAAAAGAACGCCTCCAGTACTGGTCACCGTCCCAGCGCCAGCCCCAATCGTGACCACAACAGAAAAGAAAAGTTCCCTTTCACTCATCCTTTCCGAAAACCTGTCCCTTTGCCTCATCCAATTCTCCATCATATCGGATTTGGGCTCTTCATGCTGTTTTCGACTAGCGATGCATTGGACAGCGGTATTATATGTATGTTCACTCGGCTGGAAATCCATCCAGCGGAAAATAGGGTTGCCGAGGAGGATGGAGTGAAGCCATTGCATATACACCATCGAAGTAACGTAGACATCAAGGGAGAAGGTGTTCTTCATCGAACCACCCACATCTTTCCCCTGGTCTAGGAAGGCAAAACGGCTCGAAAGCATGGCCTCGCCTAAGAGATCCCAAGCTAGAAAATTCAACCACAGCCCCAAATCGACCGGCTGATTTCGTTGGCACAATCCGTCGAGTCGTTGCTCCATCGGCTTAATAGTTCCGTCTATCATCGGCTCATTCTTCATGACATTCGAGAGTGTGTACGCAGATGCTACGTTACTGCGCATGGGTGCGTAGAGCTTAGGATCGCGCTCGGACATCAAGCTACTATAATTACTATTTGGGACGGCAAAGGGTTTGTAGAAATCCCCTTTCCGTAGGGGAGTGGACAGGATCTGAAGAGCCGAAGGGTGGGAGACGCTGACTTCGTTGTAGCTAATTCTGAGGAGCGATGCTGAATGAGTCAGCACAAGCGACTGGAGGCAGTCGGAAACCTACCATGTTTTCGGTGAAGCTGGACAAGAGTGTCGTTGATCTTGCCATTGTAGATTTCCCAGAGCTGGAAACAGGTGCCGAAGGAGGCAAGCCGTGGTCCGGGTATATCACAGATTGGAGAGAAGTAACGTTGCCACAGTAAGAAGTAGATTCCAGATATCGCCAGAAGGATATAGATCAGTAAAAGCAATGCACTCAACCTATTAACGGACGGAACGCTAAGTATAGTAGTGGTTAATCCGCAGGGTCGCGCTTATATATAACAAGGTAATTGTCAAACTTACTGAATAGAAATGGAGAAATATTACTTTATATATCTACCTATATAATTTTCCCTTATAACCCTTAAATTCTACCAATTAAAAGAGATGACAGTAAGATTAAGATAATAGCTAGTAAAGTATATAGATTTCTCCTATATTAATTCTTCGATATAAATATATATTACTAAGAGGGTAAAAAGGAATTATGCTAGGTATTCGAGTAACGCAGCCGATATTAATTTAATAGGAAAGGAATAAGTAGTATTGTTCTTACTTAGGTAGATAAGATATTCCGCGAAGTAACGATCCTAATTCCATATATATATCCCAGATAAAGCGCTATGTTACTACGACGGGAAATTCTTGATAGACAGAGTAAAAGAAGCAAGCTCTGAGGTGGTGTAGTACAAAAGTTGCGGCTGTAGTATTTCATGCCAGGTCTGTGTGAAATGGCGCCGATGAGTGTGCTGTGTTGCTGGATTTGATGTGTGGATTGTGGTTGTAGGCAGCGCTTGCGTATCTTTTCATCAAGGAAACGCTACATACCGTCTTTTGAACATAGCCCCCCTACGTATTCAGCGGCGAACGCTATATAGGATACCACAATAAATCTATATATAGCCTAGATATTAAAGGGCGTCCTAGAGCCAACCAAGCGCCTCCTAACATAAGTAAAGAACACTATATACAATAAGGAGCTCACTCGTATTATTACGAGTTAACTATACACAGCCTGAATGTTGGGAGTTTTCCAAAGCCAATAATTAACCTGTTGGGCTGTCGTATTGCTGTTTTGACGCACTGCAAAATACTACCCCCGTTTTCCACTGAGGGAATGATGGGGACCATTCTTAAAGACGGCGTTGGGCTGCAACGTTCCTGATAGCATCCACAGGTTCCCGAGTAAGATCTTGAGATTTTATAGATTCCAAGCTCGAAACAATGAATTTCATATCGCTAGTATCCGTGGTTTCCTAGCAAGATCTACGCGTGAGATCCTCCTCTTGGGATGTCTCAAGATCGATCCAAGGATTAACATTGTTGCACAAAGCCGGATTAGCGGACATAGAGCTTGCGTAATGCCAACATGGTGGCGAGACTGAAGACCGTTTGACAATCTTGTACGACGGTATCTTTCATCACAATATATTCAGTATTCGTTGCTTAAGGTCACTCCACGTAATTCTGTAATCTGTCCTCTTGCAGTGGCTCCTCTGCGTAACGGGGATAGCCCTGGCCGTTATTGAATGCGTCGTTCAGAAGGCCTGCGTACGACAACCTATAAGTGATGTATCCTGCGTTTGCTCGCTATGATCACCTCCACGTATAAATTCAAGAGACCGTCCGGTACCTCTGACATCGAGATGCGAATTGTGATCGCTTGTCTCCCTTTTGAATTCGACGCTGCTGAGTTGCTGTGGCTCTCAAATCCTTTGTTCCACACAGCTTCAAACTGCGGCTTGTACTTGAAGAGTGATTTCTCAAACGCTGTTTCAATGTTCACATCTAGCTACCGGTCAGCCTTGTTTTTGATCCTTGCAGCAACTGAAACAGGAGTCGAAGGCAGACAAGCATATATTACCCATGCATGAATAGTCATATGCGAGAAACGATCTCGACACAAAGCACAAGCGGCACTCGATAGAGAAGAAACCCTATTTAGAGAGTGACGGTTTAGCTAGTACTCATCTTCATCATGGGGTAGCAGCATCCTGCAGTGTTGTCACCAGAGTACCCAGACATTAGCCGAGACTGACTTTCTTGCCTATATCGCTCCCATGCTAACGCGATGACTTCATCAACAACAACTTACTTCCCAAGCCCCCGAAAACCCCACAACAACCCCATCTCCACCACCACCTCCAACAACCATCGAACCCTCCTCAGCTCCCAAAACCCCCCTAGGCCTCAATCTCAAGCTCCAAACCTCTACGCAAGCGAATATTGAAACTCGAGCGGCAACAAGATGTACTGAGAATCGGCGTAATCGATATGATCAGTAGCTAGTCCGATATTGGTGTCAAGGACGTAACGTCATACTTGGAACGAGGTGGGTTTTGGTAATGTTTATGTTGGAGATTTATGGACGGGTAGCTGTTATGTTAGTATAAACGAAATTCAAGGAGGAGAGTAGCACCGGTGAGATCAGAAGACCTTGATCGGCACATAGACTCAAAGTTCCCATTTTTCCAAGCAATAAACAGAAGAAAAAAATCTTTACCCGTACAAGCAACGACCGTCATCCGAAGTTCGTGATCTGTATGACGCAGGTTCCTGTTAAAAGCTGTATCCCATAAGTCTTTCGCTCATTGGCTATCTATTGTTGGAGTAGTCAAACTCGACCGTCCGTCGTAGTTACAGGTCAACTAAGATTAGGAAATTTTCGAACTCCTGATGCTTACACGAGGGCGGTCCGGTTGACACGATCTTGGGCACGCAACCCCAAATGGGAAACCGCAGAAGAGAATGTTGTTATATTGCCATACCCCGAGAGAATGAGCCGTCACTTCAATGACAACACGTGTAGATATGTCATCGAATATATTAGCTGTTTACCAATAGAATTATCATGTTACCGTTGCATCACATCGTCACATTCTCAATCACTCTACCATGATTGCTCGGAAATAGACCCTTCCTCGCGCAGTATATACCCCAGAACCAATCGCCGTTGATGTCCCCACATTCTCTGATTTCCGCTCCTTTTGGGAAAGCAAGTTCGTCCGTGGTCCCATCTTGCGGCCACCACGACCACCGCGCAAGTATGTGCATACCAATGCCCCCGTTGGGCGGATACTTTTTCAAAAGAGGCGGAGTATTGTCATCGGCTGAGACAGCAGTGATCCTGCCCGTGGACGCTTTCGAGACCTTCTTCGCCTGTCGCTGTTGCCCTTCACGCCAGCTCCATTCAGCGCTTCCGTCCGTACTCGCATCGTCTTCCAAAGCATGGCCGCCTACGAGATCTTCAACCACGATCCGCCGTTGGCCTAAGTTTGAATCTTCGAACCCTACAACGACCATCCTGTGGCCGCTCGGACAGCGTCGCCAGCCCTTGGGCCCAATTGCTGTGCTGATCTTCCCGTTATAGACGAGCTTGAGGTAGCAGGTTGCGTCGATGTCATAATCGCCTGCGCGGCAATGGGGGCAGTGGAAGCGGGTGGTTGACGGTGGGATGGGATAGGTGCAGATGACGCATTTAGTGCTAAAGGAAAGGGGTACAAAGTGCTCTTGGCGAACCAGGTCTTCTCGGCGTACAGTAGCTGAAGATGTAGCAGGCAGCCCGATATCATTGAGTCCGGAATTTTGGGCTGCAGTTGGTGGTGAAAACTTTGAAGTGCGCTCCGGATTGAGATAAGTGACAGGCAAGAGGGCATGCGTGCAGCATTTAGCCTGGTTGACACAGGGATTGCAAAAGCCCCATTCGCCTGTGTTACATATCTCGCACTTCCAAAAGCATGCAGGTACGTAGTTTGAGCAATTTGAGCAAAACGGTCCCGATTGCAGACGTTTCTTCGGATCGGAAGAGGTACGTAATTGGAAACCCGCAGTCTCTGGTTGAAGGCTCTCAGGTGGTGGTTTGAGATAGCGATGACCCTCAAGACAATGTGGAAGGGGATGATTTTGAGGATAGCCTCCCGGTGGTTCTCGGTTCCTATATTGATTTACGGCTGCATAGCCAAAATCATACCAATGAAGGCAGCCACGGCCAATCCGGTAACAACGCTGGCAAATGTTATATTTACCATCGTGACATTGAGAACAGTTCCAGTGTAATTCATATCCGATATTCTGCTTCCCACACCGATCACAGGAGATGGATGGTTCTGCATACGATGCTAGAGATTCTCTTGCATCAACAGATGAATGCGCTTGGTGGGTATCTGTTGACCTGGCGCTGTAGCTTTGGGGATCAGCCCGCTGTATGTTTGATTCGGCTGTTCCAGAGCCGATTGCAGATGGGTCCCGGCTAGAGCTAAGGGGAGACAATATAGATGGTGTAGTAGCTAGCTGCAATGGGGTTGCCCCTGTAGTCGCCTGGGATTGAGCTCCTGGGCTTCTTTGAGCTGAAGGACCCTGATCTCGTGATGAGCCCCGTGGCCGAGGGGTGTTCGGATCTTTCGCCCGCCTACCGCCGCTCGGAAGATCTCCCGAATGTACCCTTTGATTCGAAGTAGATTCCGACCTGTTACTTAGATCGGTCGCTGAGCGCGCGGCTTGCCTCTGCGTTTCCAATGAGCCCCTTCGACGGGAGGATGGCGGGATTGGCGATGTCTGTCTTCGGGTCTCACTGGATGTTCGCCGCCTGTTGCCATGGCCTGTAGGATACGCTTCGAAGAGATGTGGTCTTGAGAGTGGTGGATGATTATGTGAATTTGCAATCTGGCTGGTTGGATACTGGGACCTGCCCTGTCGGTGGTGCTGTCTTTCATGCCCGGACGTTTGGGTTCGAGAAGTACTGTTTTCCGTGTCTTCAACACGATCTTCTCGTGATCTCAATCGTCGTCCGTGTCGCCGTCGATACGCTTGGGCAATTTTCTCACTGAGTTCATCCTCCTGTGAGACATCCATGTTGTTCAAATCTATCCCGTCCAGTAATCCCTCGTCCGTAATCTGTCTCAGGATTTCCTCTTGCATCTCTGATGAATCAGTAATAGACGAGCTCAGCAACGACCGCAGACTAGATTGGTGCTCGATTTGCCGTGCTTGTGAAGCTGCGTCTGACGCTGTTGAAGGGCGCTCCCCACTCGCATTATCCTCACTCCTCCGTTGTCTGGCGCCCTCCTCCACAGCACCGACTGCGCGGTCTCTGATGCGGTGCCCCGCGCCCCTCTCATTAGAGCCGATGCCTCGGATGCCAACGTCTCTGAGACTCATCTCGCGCACCTCCTCTATCATCCTCCTGTCCTCCGCCTCGCCAGAACCCTCTCGCCGTTTCCTAATCTTCGGCAGTACGTTTTCTCCGGGTGTGTACTTGACCATAATCTCGGTCTTCTCTTGTTCGGTTCTTGCCCTACCAGTATTCGCCTGTATATACATCTCAAGGAGGGTTGTAATCTTGGCATCGGGCCTGGTCTCCCGGACTGACGCACGGCATGACGGGCAAGTGAAAGGGTTTGGTCTGGAGGCCGAGATCTGAGAGGATTGCCATGAAAACCATTCTTTGAGACAAGAGCCGCAAAAGGTGTGGAGACAGTCGAGGAGGGTGAGGGGCTGGTAAAGAACTTCCGTGCAGATCTGGAGCGTAAAGTTGTCAGTCAGGGAGAGCTGTCATGAACGGGTTGGAGTGCGATTGAACATGAGTCCACAGTATTGCAATGTAAGTGCGACTGACATACAGAACATGTCAGCTCCTTCTCCAGGTCAAGCAAACCAGGCTTAGCCCCTGCAGCCATGCTGGTGGTGCTTTTACCCCAGAGCTCACTGAATTGCAGCTTTCATTGACGATGGCCAATAGAAATAGTCCTCAGACTGAGGCAATTGTGCCTTTGCCGGCGGACATCCCCATGGGGCTTTACGGGCTGTTGCGACGGGAGAGCTAACTCTGGACATTTGATACCCGATTTTTCATCCAAAAAATTCAACATTAGCATTACGATATATAAATGTTACATAGGTATAACACTACTTAGATTAATTTATTATAATGTAGAGAGTTTTCTTAACTTATTTCACGACTGAATTAAGTAGCGACCTAGTATAAAGTTGAGTTTGTAGGAGCTTCAGCGACTCAGGGGCCCCGATTACCTAGACCATGGATGGCGTGAGGAATTACATCGTGATTTCATTGCTTCGTGCAATTTCATCCTGCATCAGAATGGGAGTATTGACCTAGCACTCACCCATCGATCTCGTGCTCGCCTCTTCTAGCCATTCAATCTGCATACCCCACGTCCCGATGCATCGGGCCTTTTCCATCGAAAGATGGAGTATCATAAGTCCCAGCTGGATCCGTGCCATTTCTCATGATATATTCCCGTACCTTCGCAAGGTCGTGTCGAATACCGCTGATGATCGCATGCATATCCAAACGGATCTTCTCGTTGGTGATCGCGCCGCCCTTGATTGCAGCTTCAGCAACATGGTATCTACTCACCTCATTGCGCAGCATCATATCAAGCGGGGTGGTTGTGCTTCCTTCTTCGTTGTATGATGCAACACTGACCCGATCTAGCCGGGGTCTACCGAAGAGTAGGCCTTTGATCTCGTCTCCGTAACCATGGTAATTGAAATGGATTGGGCGGTCGGCGGTGAACAAAGCATCGAAATCCTGGTGTGTGAGAGCGTGAGGATGACCGCCTTCATGCTTGAGGATCAACAGGTCAGTAACGTTTACGACGCGCACGCGGAGGTCTGGCGAGATCCTTCGCAACATCGCAGCAGCCTCGATGACTTCGAATGTAAGCTCGGCACCAATTCCAACGAGAACTACGTCTGGGTTGAGACCATCGTCTATACTGGCAAATTTCCATACCGACGCACCGGCTTTGCAGTGGCTGTCGGCCTCGTCTGCGGATAGAAAGCTGGGCTGGGGCTGCTTGGATCCAACCATCAAGTTCACATAGTTTACCGAGCGGAGACAGTGCGAGATGGTGGAAAGAAAGCTGTTCGCGTCGGGGGGAAGATATACACGGGCAGCTGAGGGCTTGAGATTTAATACGGCGCCGATGAATGAAGGGTTCTGATGGGAGAAGCCATTATGCTCTTGTCGGGTCCATGTGCTGGTCTCAAGGTAGTTGATACTGCTGATATCCTTCCTCCACGAAGTCTCTCGAGCCTAAGCAGCTGGTCAGAAGCGTTCCATCACCTACAGCTGCTTGACTTACCATCTTGTTGAACTTGCTGTATTGCACCATCATGGTATGAACAATTCCCAAGAAGCTTTCGTATGATGGGAAAAGACCAGTACGTCCGGTAACGGTGTAACCCTGGAGGAAGCTCTGACACGTATGCTCGGAGAGAATCTCCACTACCCTACCACCGCGAGCATTGGAGAATTCATCCCACTGGAAGTTTCTCCCTGTGTGACGAAACACGGCATCCAATTTATTGCTGACGAGCTCATCCGGCGAGAAGATTCGCATGCTGCGAGGATTGTCCACCAGCGTCTGATCTAGAAACTCGCCGATCGTTAGCATACAGCTAGCCTGGCCTCCTTTCTCAACAGCGTACTTCCTCCAATCAGGAAGATTAAGGACCTCGTGGGAGCCGTAAGTATCTATTTGCTGGCCAAGCTTTTTGCTGTCTTCTTTGGGAATAATATCCAAGATTGATTGCATGATAGTGCCATCTTTATGGAAGAGTTCGTCGGGTCTGTAACCTTGGAGCCAAGTCTGGAGGTCTTTCAATTCACTAGAATCTGATTTGGCGGCCATCAAAGGGACTTGATGTGCACGGAACGACCCCTCCATGAATTGTCCGTGGACCTTCTTCGGTGCACCCCACCCTTTTGGTGTCCGCATTATCAACACTGGCCATCTGGGCTTCATGATTGGCTTTCCAGACCTTGCTGCTTTCTGGATTCTATGGATCTCATCCAACGCCCATTCCATTGATCGAGACATGTCGGTGTCGATGTCCTCCAGATCTTCCACAAAGCGGCACTGGTATCCATAGCCGGTGAACAGTGTGACCATCTCCTTGTCATCCATACAGCCATAGATTGTTCGCTCGCTAATCTTGAAGCCATTAACGTGAACGATTGGGAGGACGGCACCCGATTCTTTCGGGTCGATGTACTTCGCAGCATGCCATGCGGTCGCCGTTGGTCCAGTCTCCGACTCTCCGTCCCCAACTACGCAAGCTACCACGAGGTTCGGCTTGTCCATCACAGCACCGAAAGCAACGCCCAGAGCGTAGCCAAGCTCTCCACCCTCGTGTATGGCACCTGGCGTCTCTGCGTTGATGTGACTGGGCAAACCACTTGGTGTGCTGAATTTTGTAATGAGATTTGTTAATCCCTCCTTATTTCTGCTGTATTCGGGGTAGAATCTTTCCAAAGAGCCTTCGAGCCACAAGCTTGACAAGATGGCAGGCGCGCCATGGCCCGGCCCAACGACAAAGATGATGTCCTGCGTCCTCTGCGTAGCGAGGAGATTGAGGTGAGAGTATACCAGGGTCAGACCTGGGCAGGTACCCCAATGACCGAGCAGCCGAGGTTTGATATCTTCGGACTTGAGGTCGCGTTCGAGTAGGACGTTGTCCCGTAGAAAGATCATGGCTAGCAAGCCAGTCAGTCAGCCAGCTTCAGTGACAACAGTTCCATAGACCGAGAACACTCACCGGCGGCAATGTAGTTGGCAGCGCGCCTGAACTCCTGAAGTCCTTCGTATGTGGATTCATCGAGCTTGGTCAGAGCCAACTCGACGGCCAGTGACAAGACATGGTCGTCGATGTTGGATGGCAGAGGCTGAGGATTAGGGCGGTCGATTTCTTCTCCTGGCATCTTGACGATGTGGACCGACTTCAAGATAGCTATATGGAGTGGGTTGAGGTAATGTTAGGAGTTGCAAGATTGATGTTGATGTGAGGGAAGAGGAGAGTAGGAGGAGAAATCATTGAGGAGGTGAAAGAGGAAGTCAGCTAGAGATGCGAGCGATCTCGATGCTTCATCCTTTTTCTTCCTCTTTCCCTTCATCTCGGAGTTGATTACCCTCCTGACTTAGTTGTGGTCGCGATTCGCGGCGGAGCTGGTCCCGTCGATGAAATTGAAAGTGACATCACAGTCGGACCACAGTGGCACCACTTTACATAGTACCTTACCGTACCTTAAGTGCGTCTTCCTCTTAAAGCTGACTGACGCTTCTTGAATACCATCTGATTCCATCAATACCATCGTCCAGTCAAAGACTCGAATTATTGCACGGGCATCTATATATGTAGTCCCTCATCACAAATGATCAATGGAATATAAAGTGCAGTCCTTCAACGCTCGGAACCAAGGCTTAGCTTATCGATAACCTCCCCCTAGCCTTATCGATTAAACTAGTTCTACTAGTCTCGCGGGTGACGAGCTAGTGACACACGAACGAATGTTACACTAGACCACAATCAGATCTAGTCCGAATGCCAAGACTTCTGTACGCGACCTGATCCATGAGACAACACAACCACAACGACACTGACGCTCAAGCAAGCTGCCTTTGAATGCCCAAACCCTGATAATCGCCACGGTGGCAAGCAGTTTCGAGACAATTCCGCCCTCAATTGCTCGGAACCCTTTTTTCCACCACCATGGCCATCATCCTCTCCATCAATTCCGGATCCTCCTCCGTCAAAGTCTCCATCTACAGATCCGATGCCCCCGACAAGTCTCCGATACTGCTTGCCAATTCGCACATTGACGGCCTTACTGCGCCTCCAGCCAGATTGACCTACAAGCGCGGTTCTGAGGAAATTAAAAACCAGGAAGTAAAGGGTATAAAGTCGAATGAGGATGCCTGCGAACATATACTGAACCATCTGGTGAACGATAAGGGACTTTCGGAGATATCGAGCAGAGATAATATCACGCATGCATGCCACCGCGTGGTCCACGGAGGAGACTATCCAGCGGCACATGTCATTGATGAGGATACCTTCCACCATCTCGAGGACCTCACGGATCTGGCACCGCTCCATAACGCCAGCGCTCTCGCCATCATCAAAACTTGCACGATGGCTCTTCCGAACGCGAAAAACATTGCATACTTCGACTCGTCCTTCCACTCCACAATCCCCGAGGCCATCAGGACATATCCTATCGATCCAGAGATTGCAAAGAAGAACAAGCTGCGGAAATATGGGTTCCACGGCATAAGCCATGCTTTCATCACCAGGTCTGTGGCTGACTACCTGAAGAAGCCTCAGAGTGAGACCAATATAATCGCACTACACCTTGGTAGTGGCGCATCAGCGTGTGCTGTGCACAAAGGCAGATCACTGGACAACAGCATGGGATTGACACCATTGGCGGGTCTACCTGGAGCCACAAGGAGTGGAAGCCTTGATCCCAGGTTCCTTCGCTATTTCTGGTGCATCGGACTCGGCTAACAGCATTGTAGTCTGATATTCCACTTTACGCATGAAGCAGGAAATCCGAGTCCCGGCAGCACCAAGGAGATGCATATCAGCACCGTAAGACCCAAAATTGAATGGGACATCCACGCGTGAACCCGTGACTGACACATGTCCAGGCGGAAGAGATCCTCAACAAAAAGTCAGGCTGGAAGGCCCTGACTGGTACTACAAACTTTGGTGAAATATCGTCATCCGAGGACCCGCGATGCAAGCTCGCTTTTGACATCCTAGTCGACCGTATCATAGGATATGTTGGTAGCTACTACGTCAAATTAGAGGGCCAAGTAGACGCCTTGGTTTTCGCTGGTGGTATCGGGGAGAAAGGAGCTTTGCTCCGGACGAGGATTGTTGATAAGTGTAGATGTTTGGGATTCGAACTTGATCAGCAACTAAACGTCAACTCCATAGAGGGCGTTGTTCGTGACATCAGCGGCGATGGCGCTCGACACCGCACCTTAGTATGTCGAACAGATGAACAGGTAAGCCAGCGGACACAGCAAATTTGATCTAAGCTGACATTGTGATAGTTCGAGATGGCCAGACAATGCGCTGTAAGCTTGCACACGTAGTAAAGTATCTTGCATCGGATAGAATACTGTACGGCTGTACCAAATTTTCAAGCGGACGCAGCCAGAGACGCCTAACCCCCGATCTCAACAGCTTGATATGCAAGATATGCAAAGTCTGGACCACAAGAGTCATTACTTGAGGACATCGCTAATTGCCTTCCTGTTCAGCCACAAGATGTCATGTTCGACTGAATGGTACGACTTCGAGACAGGATGTATGATAAGCTACGCCAACCACAGCATCCAGTCACCAACGCAGCAGCGGGGTATATATCTTTTCGCGAACAAGTAGACCATTTCGCGAATAGCAGCAGAAAACATCGACAACCAAATCCTTCGACAGCAATCTGATATCCTCCAAGGTCTCAAAGACGGCCTTTGCCTTCTTGTTCTCCCTTTCAAATATCTTCCAAACAGCCTGCCGGGGGCTTTGGATCAGAGGTGGGAAGGTTGAAGGCCGAAGGGATCAAGTGAGAAGGCAGAGGTTGCATCGACTTATCTCGCCAATGGCCTAAAAGACGCTGATGGAGTGCAGGGAGCTCGACAGAAGAGGCTGAGCGGCAAAATTGGGTCAGCTAGCTCGAGAAGCAGGTCAAGAAGCCGTATGGTTGCCCTTTGTTGATGGCGCGGAAGTACGGAAGCTATTCTATGGGCAGTCCCCTACCAAGCGGAGATCTGTTTTGACACTTCGTCTGTACCACGATCAAACGGACAGGTTTCTAAGATATAGTCTGCATACGGTTTGTAGACGAGCTGGCACGAATCGCTTTGGATCTAGTTCTTGCACTTATGACAGTATAAATTCACATAGGCGTTTTTCCGTTTACAGCATGACACTTTGGCCGAGTGGTTAAGGCGACAGACTCGAATTCCTTCTGATATCTGTTTCATTCGTGAGCGCAGGTTCAAATCCTGCAGGTGTCGAAAAGAATGTATGCGTCCTTCGACGTCAATTTTTGGTAGTTTTCGCCTCTACTAGGCTTTGCTCCTATTTGAAGTGTGTTTGGTGCGGAGGGATGAAATTGGGAACAATTCTCCTTGGAGAGATGAGATCAGAAGGCTTAACTTTTGCGCATCTCAGGACGGAGACAACGGCCTCGCCGGATGCAATAGACCTCTACATGGTCATGCAGGATCAAGAGCTCATGAAGGGTTTATAGATTGTCTATAATGAATAGTCAGATTTACAATGCGATATAGACGTTGTCACCATCGCAAGCCTCGGCCTGGAGAGCGCGCTAGTAATTTCAAGGCTTGGCGGATATCGGTGGTTGCTTTCCATGCCGACTGATCATTTCCACTCATTCACAATAATTCCTCGTTCTTTATGCCTGCTTAATTCCCTTCAAAATCTCAATCACGACCCAAGAAATGACCCAACTATACGACAGCCAACTTGTAGGGTCTCACTCAACGTCATGAGTGACGCACTAACGTGAGGTTCCAGGATGCCTTTGACCTCTACCACAAGATCCAGAAGGCTCCAGAGAAGGCAGTCTCCCTTCTTGGGGGCCCTGCCCTACCAGCACTCGGTCATGCCGTCGCCGGCTCCACAGGTGCTGCTATATCCAATATTTGCACATATCCACTCGCCCTGATTGTCACACGCCTGCAAATACAACGGCAGCTCCGGAAGAATGCCAATTCCGCTCTACCAGAGGAGTATGCGTCAATACGAGATGCGGCTCAAAAGATATATGCGGGAGAAGGAGGTCTTCATGGGTTCTACGTTGGAGTGATTTCGGACACATCAAAGACAATAGCCGACTCCTTCCTCTTTTTCCTAGCCTACAACTTCCTTCGGCAGTCACGTATCCGATCCGCAAACACGTCCAGCAAGTATCTTCCTGTATTGGATGAGCTCAGCGTCGGATTTCTCGCCGGTGCCTTTTCCAAATTCCTCACTACCCCTATTGCCAACATTGTGACTCGCAAACAAACCTCTTCCATACTCTCGGGTCAAACGCCCGGGAAAACAATGGATCATGGCTCCGTACGCTCAATTGCTTTACAGATACGTGAGGAAAAAGGCTTGCGAGGTTTCTGGTCCGGCTACTCTGCGTCTCTGGTCCTGACGCTAAACCCCTCTCTCACATTCTTCTTCTTCGAGACCTTGAAGCGCGGCGTCCTTCCACGTAGTCAGCGTGAAAATCCCTCTGCGCAAGCGACCTTCCTGTTGGCGGCAGTCAGCAAAGCTCTCGCATCGTCGATAACGTACCCCTTTTCGCTAGCGAAGTCTCGCCTCCAAGTCTCACATACAAAAGTGTCACGATCAACGAGTGTGAAAACGGATCCGACGGAGACAACGAGACCACCGAGTAACGTCTTGACTACCATCCTTCAGGTCATCCAGACCGAAGGCATCAGTGCATTATATGAAGGGCTTGGCGGCGAGGTGCTCAAGGGCTTTTTCAGCCATGGTATCACTATGATCGTCAAAGAAGCCGTCCACAAGCTTGTCATACGGTTGTACTACACCGTACTAAAGCTGTTGAGAAGATACCCAAGTCCTCAAGAGTTGGCTGCATCGGCGAAGGAGCAAGCGGGCGAAGTTATGAGCAACATGGAGGAGAAGGCACAGCATGCTGCTCTTGCTGGTAGGGATGGTATGGAAACAGTCGTCAAAGCCGGTCAGGGACTGGTCTCTGAGGTCAGCAGCAAACTGAGCAAGGACCCCACGTGACTGGAGGGTCACCAATGGAATTTATCTCGATAACGAGCCCTATCGATTCGGTAATACCTATAAGTGGAGAGAAACAACTTCAGCTTGAGTACAAAGTGGAGCCCATTCCCACATCAAGCATGGCGTCCATAACTTTCCATCATCCTTAATAGGTGCGATTGCAGCTGTCTAAAGTCACAATAGGGCTTTTTCCATCTCTGGACCCTCTCGGCGCTCGATGATTGAGTGCGATCTTTGCTTGGAAACGGAAATCCCTCTCAATGTTGGTGTGTGGGCATGACATGCAGTGTTAGAGCTGAATGCTTGCTGAGATGAAGGTAGTCAACAAATACTGCAGTGGAAAAGAAGCTATGAAGGACGGATTGACATGCCAGAATTGCACATAAGGGGCACCAGTATGTTGTAGAAACATCGAAAGATACCCTGCTACGGCACCTTTGCCGGCTCCTGCTAAACCAGACGACGAAGGATATCTGCACCATATCCTGGCCAAAAGAGCTATAGCATCATGAGCTTGTGAATGCCAACCTACCTGTTGATCAAGGCAAAGCTGTCAATGATGTCGTCATAGGATTCACTGCGGCATTGATGCAGAGTAAGGACAACGAGCTGACGCTTGGCTTTGCACCAGGCCTCGGCCCTTCAGTCCCAATAATCAGCAATGGAAATGCTCCCAATGTCGCACGAGAGCGCTGTTTCGCTCACCGAAATTGCGCCGAAGGAGCCGATGGGGGTTTAGATATTACTCCAGTCCCAGGAGATGATGTGATAGTCTATTTTAACGGCCCTATCATCTCCACAGGTCGTGCCAGTGACAATGTTAGGAATAGAGGATTCCCCCAAATATACAGCGTACGAGTAAACGGGCTTCGGAACTGTCTCACCATTCCGATCTTTGTCATTATGCGGTCGTGATTGGTGCAGGAAGTGGCATACCAGTGGAATCGATGGGCAATGTGTGGAGCCTAATAGCGTCCTTTTGCTGATCAGGAAAGACAACAAGATCGGTATATAGAGGAATGTAGTTAATGTCTGGCCTAGAGCTTTACTGAAAAGACCTCGACGAGAGCAAGTCCACATAGCCTCTCGACAATCAGAATATGACGAGAATGAGATATCATATGTATTCTCCGCACCGATGACTTGTCGTCAAAGTTGAATCATCCTCTCAACGCTTCTATTCCATTTCATTCGTGCATCTAGACCAAGCCATCCTGTTGCACATATGCACCATTCTTCATCTCTTGTCGCTCTATCGATGAATTTGAGAATCAGCTACGGCCTCTAGCCTCATGACATGAAACATTGATGACTCAAAGGAAGCAAGAGCCATATACATAAGGACACTCATTCGGGTATATATATTGCAGTAGTGAGCGTCAAAAGAATCGAGAGCAGTTGATTAGGCTATGGAAAGTATTGACCAAGACTTAGATATAATTAGGCTATGTCGAGTATTGATCAAAACTTGTCTATGATTATCTCTAGAGCTGCACACCGGTAATATAGACTGCCCACTGCATTTCCTATTAGCAGGATCGGGGCACTGGTGATGATGTAGTATTCACAATTGAGCAAATTCGGAAATATCATGCATGATAACACTAGCTATCCCACCATGCATATAGCAAATACCCATCCACCCAATGGAATCCCTATCCAAACGCCAGCTGGTATACGCCATCATAAGTTCTCTTCCCAACTCCACCCCACCACACGCAATCCTCCGCACCCCCTCCCCTCTCCCCACCGGGTATCCCACCCGAAGCCCCTCCCATCTATCCCCCAAACCCATAAAGCGTCCTCCCCTGCCTCTTCAGCGCATACACCACATCCAACGACGTCACCGTCTTCCGCTTCGCATGTTCGGTATAGGTGACCGCGTCGCGGATGACGCCTTCGAGAAAGGTTTTCAGGACGCCGCGGGTTTCTTCGTAGATCACTATTCCAGATATACCTACATTAGCCATCTGCCACAGCGAGACCCCAACAAGGACAGCAAGAGGTGAAGGGGAAAATGGGTATGACTTACTGGCAGAAATCCGCTTCACACCCCCCCGACGCGCCAGACGACGGATGGCGGGCTTGGTTATGCCTTGGATGTTGTCGCGGAGGATCTTGCGGTGGCGTTTAGCGCCGCCTTTGCCGAGGCCTTTTCCTCCTTTGCCGCCTGTGAGGGGAGGGGGGTTAGTGGTGTGGTTATGGATAGGCGGGGGGATTGTGTAGGAGGAGTGGTGAGAGGGGGAGTGGGTTGGCGGCGAGGGTGCAGGTATTTGAAGGGGAGGATGGGAGAAGTGCGGGTAGGTGAAGGCGGCAGGGTAGTGTGGAGTATGGTATGTAGCAGCGTAGAAGTAATGAAGTGGCGTGAGTGATTAGGGGTAGCGGTGGTGGTGGTGGTGGTGGAAACTCGTTCAAGTATCGGTGGTGACAGGCTTTTGGTGATAGGCTTTTGGTAGCGGCAGAACGCGACGACCACAGTGATGAATCGACGCTATCGTATGACGCTCATGTAATTTGAAATAGTTACTTACGTCCAGTCATGATAAAAGCTAAGTGTGATGAGTGTGGAGGAGAAAAGTCGACGATTTATGAGGCTGATGAAAATCGTCGAGTATTCTACGCAAAGCGACCGAAGGCAACATCTCGGCGAGGAAGTGGGCGACGGGCGGTTTAAGTACTGGGTGGGCGGCAGGCGTGATTGCGCTAGTGAACAGCACTCCACGTATTTCTGCCTAGCGAAATCCCTCCCTTGACAAGGGCTGGAAAGCGAACGGCGTAAATGAATTGTTGTAGGGCTGAATTTTGGGTGAGGAAATTGGAGTTTAGCTTGAACCGGCTGAGTCAGCGTTTTGAGCAAAAATTACGATCGCTCATTTCTTCACTTTAGACTCTGTGCCTCGACATCCATTCATTGATGCAATTCGCGTCGGACGAGTACAAAGTGTAAGGTCTCCATATGGTTCGTGGCACCGTGAATCTTGATCGACAATGGCTGAATGCCAGCCCGTGGAGTCAATTCCCTTCGAGCTCACAGACACTGATCGCGAGAACCTGGCTGGTGGAGATGAAAACTTCCAGCCTCACACCTGGACCGAGCTCCAACGGATAATAGGTGGGAGATGCATGTCTTCCAGTCCTGCTCTTCTCCTCCTGCTCTTCTCCTCACTCTTCTCTCCTTGTATAGCTCCAAATGACCTCTCCATCCTCAAACGCAAACCATCAGATCTGATGCGCTACATCGCATGGACCAACCAGACAAAGGCCGCCTATGGCTCTATCACGAACTTCATCCTTCAGCAGCGATTGTTCTGGGAACCTATCCCTTCTTCCAACTCCGAAAGTGGGCCACGATTTGATTGCCTTAATCACATTCCGTTTGCAGCCAAAGATGATTTCAAGATACTGCTGAACGACTGGCCGTATGGTATCAGTGCCGGAATCACTCACCTGATCGTCTGGTCAAAGGTGCGATTACCGGACCAGAAGCCAGAAGGGTTCCTCATTCCATGGTCAACAGCACTGGTCCAGGAGTTCGTACGAGAAACCTTTGTCGACCGGCTTGCAGCCAAGGGGATGAGGAGTCCGGAGGACAATGTCCTTTGGTTCAGGAACTGGACTGGACTGCAAAGCGTGCGAGGTTTGGAACATGTACATGTTCTTGTGCGGGATGCTCCCAAGGACTTGCTGCAAGCGTGGATGGAAGAGGATGGAGTGTAATACTGCGGTCTCGAAAGTTGTGATTGGAGGACATGCTTTAGCAGTGACATTGACGACATCTACGTCAGGCCAAACCAAAGGGTGAGCTACATCATACTGCCCATATATCTCTATAAGCACGGAGAGTTTGAATACCGACATGACGAAGGGCGGCAGAGACGCTCACCGCCCACGCCGCCCTACAATGGGTTTACATCGTCGAATAATGCTCCTCTAGGTTCTGAGCCTTCACGTCTACCTACGAAGCCGCTGAATTCTGGTTGCTTGAGTGTGCTACCTAGCAGGTTTCGAACAATTCTTGATTATGTACTCATGCGCTTGAAGCCTGTTGCGACATAATCCATCAACGTGGAGACAATCGAAATGTCTCTGTGGTGTTTCCATCCTTTCCAGTACAAAGGTGCTCCACGAGCTTAGTCCTCTGAATTCAGATCAGTATTCCTTTACGTTCTTGAGTCATTCTCACTGAGATCCGAAACTTCCAGATTCGTCGTTGGTATAGCGCTGAAGACATTGTCTCGAACCAGCTTTGTTCTCGACTGAGACGTGATGTAATTCATCAATAGTCTTTGAACAAAGTCATTACACCATTCTCCATGAGCCATGACACTGTCTCGGCAATGTCGCAGTCCAGCCTTTACTGTCTGACTTGCGACAGTCGAGCACTTAGGTGAAGTGCTTAAAGCTTTCGGGTTCTCAGATCCCTTCTGTATACAGATCAGATTATCAGTCAAGTATCAACGTCTTCTAAAAAACTTTCATTGAACACATCAGTGTCTCAGCAGACATCCCCAGGTTCCTACACATATCATCATGTCTACCCCGCAAGACGTCGAGTTGCATCATGCGTTGCAGAGAATTGGCAATCCGCGTCTGCCCAACACAAATATTTACAATATCACAGACTTGACAGGCAGGGGTAGAGGCTTCATTGCCCTCCAAGACATCTCAAAGGGCACCCGTATCCTCGCTGAACAAGCTCTCTTCACCATCGAAAACGTCCCAAGAGGCGGGAGACTTTCGAATACAAACAGGACCCATATCATCAACCAGGTTAACGTAAATGGACCACATCACGCAGCTTTTGTGGAACTCTTCTGCCCCGGCCAAGGCCGCCCGAGTCTCTCGAGGCGATTCCAGGCAAATAATTTTCAGATGGACAGAGGCACAGACCGTCTTCAAGTACAAGGCATATTCTTACAAGCGTCCCGATTCAATCATTCATGCTTACCGAATGCCCATTTTGCCTACAACGATACAACAGGGTGCCTCACAATACATGCCATCGAGAATATTGCGAGAGGTAAAGAGATCCTCGTCAACTATCATCAGCGAGAGTGTTACAGGACCAGAGCTCAGCGTCACACGGATTTGAGTCACTACAGCTTTACGTGCACTTGCGATTCCTGTTTACCGGACATACCATTCGGAAGGTCAAGCGACGGACGCCGGTCATACATGGCCACCCTTGACGGGCGCATCATCCACAACGAAAACCGATATGGCCCTGGCGACAGGGACCAGCTGGAAAACGATCTCAACGACCTTCTTCGCCTGATCCCGATGGAAGGAGCCTTTTATATACCCCTGATGGACAATTACCATCGACGCGCAGACTTCTTCAACGAGAAATGGCAAGCGACGAACAGCGGTGCCTTGGACACTCGGAAAGAACTCAGTAGGAGAGCGATGGAAGATGCCCGACGGAACCTCGATCTGGAAGTGACCTGTATGGGCTTCGATTCACCCGATGTCAGGGAGACGTTGAATTGGCTGTGTGGCCTGGAATGCAGAGGATGGGCATAGCGGGATGATATCCAGTGAGAGTGTCAGAAGCGCTGGATGGGTGTCGATGTATAGATCAGTCGCTATGATGTCGAATGTCTAGCGATATATGCAGAAATAGTATCGGCGTTGGTGATAGGAGACCGCCCTTCACAGTCTTCAATCAACCTGTCTCCACAGACCCATTGCATCCAGATCTCTTTCCAATTTCTCGGTATCTTGACTGGAGCCTATCATGCGCTATCATGATCATACAGGCATCCATCTATCAACCAACCTAGGTACACCTAGCCTCCCTTAAGTCAAGCCACATTCTCGCATAACAGCACCCCTCTCATCGTAATCGGGGCCCCCCAAGTCGCAAGGGCTACTAAAAGGTTACGGTCGTTGTTGGTAGCAGGGAGGTCTCGTTGCCAGGATTGTCGTACTCTCCTTGATCGTCGGGGTACTTGGGCCTGTGGAGCTCGGAGTTGTTGGAAATATAAGAATTTAGGTAGTTTTCACTAGTATATATTTTTGGCCCACCGGATTCGTTCAAGAGGAGTTCGAATGCCCGGAGCGCGCTATTCCTAATATGGTGATAGTGCATTACTAGCTGTATATTCGCCGACTACCTTTACCAACCTGACATGAGAACTTGTAAACCAGCTGAGGACCTAGCCGTAGCCGGGGTCTTGCAATTCCTCTCGCTCATTCTTTAGAGGCAAGCTGTCGAAATGCGAATCCGATGACCTGATCGGCGGCAATGTCACGACAAGGCTAAGTTCCAGGGTTTTCCTTGAGACTTCGTGTTTTGGCAGTCCTAACGTTCGCCATCGCATCGTACACAAGCCAGAATGGCGGAACTCGGTATTGCAGCCAGCATCATTGCTGTGATTCAAATGACTGGGACCGTTACACAATATCTTGCCAGTGTCAAGGGTGCTACTAAAGATCGTCAAAATATCCTCAACGAGCTATCGACCGTCACCGGCATACTGTTCGTTCTCAAGGATCAAGCCGATGAAGCTGAGCATGACGGTTCATGGGACACGACGTTGCGGGCGCTCAATATGCCGAACGGGCCTCTTGAACAGTTCAAAGCGGCTTTGGAAACATTGACTACTAAATTAGCACCTGTCGATGGCTTGAAGAAGATCCGAAAGGCTCTGATATGGCCGTTTCAGGAAAAAGAGATTAGAGACATCCTCAGCACAATTGAGAGGCAGAAAGGTCTCTTCAACCTTGCACGGCAAAATGATCATCTGTATGTATCTTGTTAATTGTTCATGTGTGTGTGTAAGATTTCGCTACAGAGCTAACGGGGAAGTTCAGTGTATTGACCAAGGCCATCAAAAACGATGTGATGAGCATACAGGACGGAGTCGATGAAATCGGCAAGAACATAGCACGGATTCAGATCAGTCAGGTGTCAAAAGTCCTCACATTCCTTTCCATGGCTGACTTAAGAGGTCATAGGTGATCATCAGAAAGATATCATTAGCTGGCTGTCCGCCCCAGATCCCTCGCTGAATTACAATAACGCATTGAAAGCACGCAATCCCAAGACCGGTACCTGGCTAATTGAAAGTGAAGTCTTCCATAGCTGGATGTCCCATGGCAGCTTATTACTCTGGGCGTATGGTATCCCGGGTTGCGGCAAAACAATCCTCAGCTCTACAGTAGTACAGTATATTCTAGACTACTGTCGTGAAAGACCTAGATCAGCAGTGCTGTATTTTTACTTCGACTTCAACGAACGCGAAAAGCAGCGACACGAGAATATGATACGTTCACTTATTACACAGCTTGTTGGGTATCAGAAACGTACATTTGATGTACTGGACTCACTGTTCAATCGTGGACGCCAGCCAACCAGCGAAGAACTCCTGGCCACCTTGAAGACGATGGTGACGGCTTTTGACGAAATTTTCTTGATACTTGATGCGCTTGACGAGTGCACAGAGCGTCCAGAGCTTCTCTTTGATATTGAAGAGATCATGCGATGGAAGGACATACATCTACATATCTTGGTCACCAGCCGGAGAGAAGTCGACATTGAAGAGTCACTAGAGCCACTGTGCGACGAAGGAACAAGCGTTTGTGTTCAGAGTGCCGTTGTGGATGCTGACATTCGCACTTATGTACACGATCGACTTTCGGAGGACAAACGGTTCAAGCGATGGCGAACCCATACAAAAGTCCAGCAGGAGATCGAGACCACCTTGATGAAAAAGGCTAACGGAATGTAGGTAAAGGCTAAGGTCTATTAATATTATACATTACTGAGCGGGGAAGCTAATGGATGCTGATAGGTTTCGATGGGCTGTATGTCAACTTGATACTTTGTGTAGCTGTGTGACTCTTCCTCAACTTCGAAAAGCTTTACAGTCTTTGCCAAAAGATTTGGACAGTACCTACGAGCGCATACTCTGCGATATTGACGACACCAGTTTTGCATACGCTTTGAAGATGTTACGATGGCTCACATTTTCTGCTCGACCGTTATTTCTGGAGGAAATGATTGAAGTAATTGCTATAGACGTCCATGATGATCCCCGTTTTGATCCAGAAAGGCGTCTCCCAGATAGCCGAGACATCATGACCATTTGCTCCAGTCTTATTACGCTCGACGCTGAAACAATTGCACCCAACCATCCTAGCATCTCGCTTACCCCTGTCAAGTTGGCTCATTTTTCGGTCAAGGAATACCTCGTCTCAGATAGAATTCGCATAGGAAAGGCATCGAGATACAGTATTCGGGAAGATGAATCGGACGCTATCATAGCTGAGGACTGTCTAGCATATCTACTCGATATTGACGGAGCGATACTTCGTACACGTGAGGAGGCCATTACCGGGCGTATCAGCACTGATTTCTTGACTGCAAAACATCAACGCGAGTACCCATTGGCTCTATACGCAGCGGAGTACTGGACACTACACGCTCAAGCAGCAGAGGAGAGTGATACCACTGAAACATCTTCTCTAGTTGTTGAGCTACTACGCTCTGAAAGTGCAGCATTTGAGAATTGGGTGCGTATATATGAGTCCGGTGGTGAGCTTTTTACCTACACCATGGACGACTCTAACTATCAAAACGATAATCATCTTTCCACGGAAGAACTCTGCAGATTCGCCCGTTCTCCATTGCACTATACATCATTCATTGGGTTGGTCAAATCAGTGAGGATATTACTCGAGCAGGGATATGATGTCAATGCTACGGTAGATATAACTCCCGGCGCAGTCAGTGCGCTGGGTGCGGCGTGCATGGGATGCCACATGTTGATTGTGAGGATTCTACTTGACAACGGGGCTTTGGTAAATCCCGACAAAGCTAGCATAACCAGTCCCCCATTGTGTCAGGCCTCGTATTGGGGTCATGAAGAGGTTGTACGTCTCTTGCTTGACAATGGCGCCGATGTAAATGCTCAAACCGCGGATGGCTCCTCAGCACTACAATATGCCTTTCAGGGGGAGCATAGAGGTGTAGTGCAGCAACTACTGGATAATGGCGCGGACGTCAACGCCCAAGGAGGGCGCTATGACAGTGCACTGCAGGCTGCGTCGCTCGAAGGTGATATCGAAACCCTACAGCTACTCATCGAAAAGGGCGCGAATGTGAACGCTGTGAACGCCCAATCTAATTTCTATGGAACCGCACTCTATACTGTGTCATCTCAGGGCTTAAAGGAAGTAGCACAACTATTGATCGAGAAGGGCGCAGATGTGAATATTCAAGCAGGTCACTATGGTAATGCACTGCAGGCTGCGTCGCACAAAGGTGCTATCGAAACCGTTAAGCTACTCATCGAAAAGGGCGCGAATGTGAACGCCTATCATAGTTATTGGGGAACCGCACTCCAGACTGCGTCGTATGAGGGTTCAAAGGAACTGGCATTAATGCTTATCGAAAAGGGCGCAGATATAAATGCTCGAGGAGGTATCTGGGGAAGAGCACTTTCGGCCGCGGTGGCCGGTCGTAGCTTGGACGTGGTGCAGCTACTCATTGTAAATGGCGCAGATGTGAACGCCTACGGTGAATATTGGCGTAATCCGCTACGAGCAGCTGCCAGGAAGGGAGACTCGGAGATAGTACAGATCCTACTTGATAATGGAGCAATCGAAGTAGACGAGTAGTCTCCAAGCGAGTACAACTCGGATGAGGACGGCGATCAGAGCGAGTCGGACTCGGATGGGAGTGAAGAACATCAGAGCGAGACGAACCTAGGGACCTAGTTACTATTGGAAGGAGCAAGGCAGGGACAACACATAAGAACGTTGGGAACTTGTTTTTCTCGAAAAGGAAGGAGGGATGGCAGACGCTGTTTCTCGCGTCTTAAAAGCGTGATTGGTGATATGTATCCTCCACTTCTTCTACACCACACTACACTGTTTCCAGATACGAAATAATGAGAAGAGTACATAGATAATCAACATGCCTATATCTGCCAGCCTCACCTCCTCTGCCATCGCGGGCTGGGCTCTGGGCACGGCGCGAGTACTCACCGTCCAACACCAGGATCACCTCCTCCGCCAGCCCATCCCTGGGCGGTTACGGCAATGCTTTGGAGAGAAGCCACCCTGAACGTGGGAGCCTCTCCTTCTCCCCATGGGCGTTGCCTACCCCCACAGCAGGAAGGCTGGGATGACGAGTTTGTGCCTGTGTAGGCAGCACATTCTCCGACCAGCCGCTCCGCTGGCCCGCGATTGGTAGACAATCTTTTTGGCGCTGGATGTGTACGATATAATATCTTGTAAGTGATATGTTCAAGCTTGTTCGAGGCCACTGCCTAACGTTGTGAACTTACAGTTGGACGCCTCTCGTTCCGCCCCTCTCTCCTCCCCAAAATCAATATATAAAACCAAGCCGACGACCGCCTGTTTACTTCGCGGTGCTCTCGGGCCCCCAAAAAAAAAGATTCGAACATAACAAAAATTGGTGGCGGTGGCGGTCCCCTCGGATACCAAATGAAAGCCGATGTCAGATGTCTTCCGCTTCACTATCCGGTCGTACTCTCGAGTACAGGAAAGATTGGAACAAATCAAAAGCCTCTGCGGTGGCGAACCTCTCGGGTACCACACAGAAATTGATGTCATGAGTCTTCCGCTTGACCCTTCGGCGATTCTCTCGAGCACCAAAGAAACACCGAACATAATAGCGTGCTCAATCCGACTCAAAGAGCAGGCCGAGCACCTGTCTCTTATGATGAACCCTGATCCCAATGCTTCAATTGAATCCCGATTCACATTCGCAGCTGCCGACGGAGGGTGGTGGAGAAACTCGCGGCGATACGCCTGCTCCTCCCCCTCGCAATCCTAATAGCACTCCGTCCTCTCGCAATTCTCCAAGCCTTTGGCGGTGGTGGTCCTCCCGAGTGCGAAGGATAAACCGAGGTCACAAGTCTTCCGCTTGACTCTTCGGCGATCCTCTCGAGCATCAGAAAAGTCGGCCATAACGAATCCTCTGGCGGCGGCGGCTTTATCAGGTACCCCCCAAAACAAGTCGAACGTTCCAAATATTCCTCCTACACCGACTTCATGCCCAATAGACGAACATACACCGCCACCAGCACTCCCGATCTGGACGACATTGTAATCTGGCATAATGCAGCAGACTGCCACCCGATCGGAGCTCCACTTGGGGGATACCATCGGAAGGCCATACAGATAGCGTCGTCGATCCGGATCTTGTGACATTCAAGTCCACTCGCTTGTGTACGTTGTCACAACACGGCACACGAGACCCCGGTCTGGCAAGCACTCATGCACCGACATTCATGCACCGAATTGAAAGGCACGAAGTCTTTCTTGTTCATTTGATACACCCACTAACACTCTTCTGTGTAGTAGACTCGAATCCTACTTCTGTCTACGACGTGCAAACATTAGCTCCCAAGGTTGCACCACTCAAGCTTATTCTTGCCGCATCCAAGGCCGTTGATGAGTCCCAATCCAAGGCATACTCGAATCAATGACGTCTCAGGAGACTTGAGAGACTTCAAGGCCAAGATATGGCACATTCTCAACACACGTGTTTGGGAATGGATTTTCTGTGCTGTAAATAAATTAGAGCTGAAGGAACAAACTAAGGATTCAAGCCACTGAGTGTAACATAGCACATGACTTGGATGGGTAGATATATCATTCTTCGATCATGTTCTTCAACCTGGACCTCCAAGATGAGAGATAGAGACGAAGAGGACGCAGAAAAGAGTGGCTTGTGCGGGATGCAGAGCGCAGTGGGACGGATGAAGGCTAAAAGACGTATTTGGAGTTGAATCATAGAACAATAAGGGGTCAGCTCGGGCTGCGTGCCGTAGCAGAAGAAAATGAATGGAAATGGATGACAGAACAAGATGTTGCAGTTGAGACTGAATGGCAAACGATTGACGGCGGAAAAGAGAACGAAGTATGGATGGAGGATGCAAATTTGCCCATTCCTGTCTGCACCGTGGTCAGCATTCTTAGCGGGGTATTCCCATAATATCTTGACTTACTTAGCTAAAGTGACTTGGTTTTCTAGAACTTTCCTCCCTATTATACCCTCTCCACATACCTTTCTCAGGTAATTGAGTCGGAAATAACTGCGGCGTAGAGTTGAAATTAAGGTATTTACGACTCTAATAGTGTTTCTGTAGTAGTATAGCTTCTTAAGTATGTGAAATCTCGCCTTGATTTGCCGTAGGCTGATTTGCTAAGAAGTCAAGAAGCTTCTTTATGTAGTAAAGTGATAGTACAGGACGGCGGCTACTTGGCTTGAAGACATCCCTCGATGGCCTAATCCACGACTCAGCGTCCTTGATTTTCACTAAGGTAGCCGGCAGTATGTCTTCGTTACCGTATCCAAGGAGCAGGTAGGTAAGCCGCGACTCGAAGGCGATGGGCGACCTCTTCAGGACATGACGAACCATTCAGGTAATGTAACAGGTGAATGTTCGACTACTTTACAGGGTTCCGTACTCTAGAGAGGGAAATTCGAAGTCTTCAGTATCAAGGAAGTGCACTGTCTTGCGACAGAAATGTTATACTTCATATGAAAGGTTCTAGGAGCTATCCAAATCCCAGTACCTACGCTGCGCTTACGATCTGACGTGCCTCCCTACTCTGCGCACCCATCTCCAACTCGTCCTATAAGGCTACCCCAGATCCAGTCAGCACGGTTGCCTTACGTCTATGCTAGACTCCGAACTCACCCACCGAAGTCTATCTGCCCGACGTGGATGTGCCCACTGCCGCTTCATCTGCCCCTTCCGAAACGGAGAATCGGGATTTTTGCTTTCGATCCTGCGATTGTATATTGTGAGGTCTAGGTCCACCAGGATCGGTGGATGTGGCAGCCTCACCTGAAGTATTTGTGGAATCCTCCACCGATCAGCATGAAGAAGACGTCGCGGCCTGTTTGGAGGAGATCTTCCCTGGATATTGGGGATGGGTCTGGCATGGTGGCTGAGAGGATTGGGGATGGTGGGTGTTGGAGGTTGCTGGTGAGGGCGTGCGGCAGGGATGGACAGTGTTGTGAGTGTGGGTTTGAGGATGATGAGCAATTCTTGGTAATTCGTAGGGCGGCTTGTAGATTAAAATGATAAGTATGTATGGGTCGATAGGACATATGTCACTTCAAGAAGACTCTTCAATATGTCGAAAACTTTTCCACATAAGCTTTTTTCAACGGGTCTCAGACCATGGTACGCGAGGGAGTCATGCTCCGAACTGGGAAGAGGTGGAGTATTGGTGGCGAATGATTGGTTATATGATCTTGAGGACTGAATATGCAAAGGAGATATTATGATTTGGTATCACCTGTTCAGAAACTGCTCGATCCTCAACGGTTGAAGTGGAAAAAATAGATTACTGATTAGTTTCGTTTCGAACATAGAACTATTGCGGTACAACGCATCGAAGACTGTAGTCGCGCCGACCGGAGATAATGAGAATAACACACTTATCCACAGATGTCGCAGATGTACTCCCCATTCAAGACAGCCCGAACTAGTAGGATTAGCAAAAGGAAGTTTCCAGCAAGGTACGTTCTTTAGATACTCGAGAGGTAATGTCCGTGTGTTGTACATGCTCTAGAGAAGTTGGCTTTGCCACTCAGCATAGCGATCATCCTATGAGGGTGCCCTATTCTGAACGCTGGGTACAACATACACAGGTCAAATTGCCTCAATTTTGATATGTTAACGTTTCCTTGTATCCGTATGCCTTCTGTCCTCCAGACAGCTGGTCAGATATGCTAGCTTAACCAACACCATGCGTTTTACTGTGCAAGAGAGTTCGAGCCTAGCTACAGGCTTAACTTCGCCGTGGCAATCCTCTAGATGGTAAAGAGAAGTGAAAACTGAGTGCATTGACTGATGTTGAACTAGCTAGGCAGAAACCAGAGTATACAGTTGGAGCCACCTGAATGGTTTTATATTCAACAACCGAGGGTAGTATGACAGCTAACCAAGTCCAATGAATCCATTCCGAAGCAGGATAGAAACCAGTTTCCACGCCCCACAACAGCGACTTCTATTGATTCGAAGAGTTATCTTGGGCTTTCAACTGGATGGTAAATTACAAGCAGGGGTAGTAAAATGAGACTAGCAAGAACAAATTATATCTTAGATTGAAAAGAAGCTGTTACCTCTGGGAGAGGAGAAAAGCCGCGCTGTGCTCGTCGTCTCGAAGGAAAACAGGGGTTTCTCTACTATCGGGAAGTGCTTCTCAGTATGTGCTACCACAGAATATAGTAGCAACTGGTTTGGCTTATACAATGATACACATTTGCTATGTCCATAGAATCTGACAAACGGGCTCCGAGGCGACCCTCATGTTGGAGGGCCGACAATCTTCCGGCGGCTGCCCGCGGGGCTGGGCTTGGCACGGCTCCGGTCCGGACCCCACTTCTGCTTCTATGCTTTTCTTAGTCCACTAAATGTTGAAATGTATAATGTCAATGAGTCATCTGCACGTGATTTGGGTGTAGTGCAATAGTATTATGATAACTAATGGATGGATGTAGCTATGTAGAATGGAATAACCATCACGAGAAATCTCTATTAGTCTGCCAAGGCCCCCTGACTAGTCCTGATTAGTGACTACCGAGGTTGACCCGGTCTGAATTCCAACACTAAATACCTCTCAACAACTAATCGGTCTCCGAGATACCAACACTATCGAGTCATTTCCACAAGGTCTTCTACTCGTGCCAGCTTCTATACTATCACACAGATCCTGAGACAGCTACAATGCCGGTCCAAGACGTTCTCAGCCGGAAGGAAGGCGTTATAGTTGGAAAAGATGTCTACAACCTATGTGACTTCTGATCCAGATTTGGGGATCAAAGCAAGAAGCTGACTCATTCCAGTCAAGTACGCACAAAAGAAGGCATTCGCTATACCTGCAATCAGTCAGTTCGTCGGTCAATGGAGTCCTCCGTTATCCTAATTGCTCTACGAAGATGTCACAAGTTCCTCCACAGTCGTCGCCGCCTTGGAAGCCGCAAGAGACGCAAAGAGCCCGATCATTCTTCAGATGTAAGCATTTGGACCGGAGGCGTGCCGAAGCCATTGCCTACCAGATCGCAGCCTTCATTCACAGTGATCAAGAGGTTCTGATTCTAGTGTGCGCATAGGTCGAACGGTGGGGCTGCATATTTCGCGGGCAAGGGTGTGAAAAACGGCGATCAGCAAGCGTCGATCCAGGGAGCTGTCGCGGCTGCCCATTATATCAGAGCTGTTGCACCACTATACGGGGTTCCATGTATACTTCATACAGGCACGACCACCACCCAAGTCTTGCTGGGAAGACTCGGCGACCTAAAGCTGACGATCATCCAGACCACTGTGCAAAAAAGCTACTTCCCTGGCTGGACGGGATGCTCGACGCCGACGAGAAATATTTCAAAGAAAAGGGTAAAGCGAGCTGTTGCTGCTTCTGGTAGCCGCATCCTACGCCACAGAATACTGATATTTGAGTCTGTGCAGGCGAACCACTCTTTTCGTCTCACATGATTGATCTCTCGGAGGTTCGTTGGATACTCTCGTACAACCCTTGTTGATTATCTTTGACAATTTCCTAGGAAAGCGTGGAATTTAACCTCGATACCACCGCGAAATACCTCAAGAGAGCCGCTCCAATGGACCAATGGCTGTACGTACCAATTCCATCCGCCTGAAAATGATGCCTACTCGCTTTTATTTGCAACCTCGAACATCTGAAGCTGATGAAGTCTGATATACTAGAGAGATGGAGATCGGAATCACTGGTGGCGTATGTTGAAGACACTGGCCTCCAGAATATCGTGTCACTGAGAGATGTACAGGAAGAAGATGGTGTGAACAATGAAGACGTCGACGTAGGTGTTCTGACATCCAAAGTTGTCTTAGGACTGGGGGCATCGTCTTGAGAGAGCAATCGCTAATTGTGGGAATGATGATCAGAATAACTCGCTCTATACCCAGGTGAGTCCCATGATAAGCTTTTACTCTTCGCACCGCACGCAGCATACCACCCAACCTCCAACTCGATCGAAGATTTCCGAATGTATTCGCAATGAGGATCAACACTAATATCAAACAGCCCGAGGATATCCACACTATCTATAAAAGGCTCTCCGCCATCAGCCCCAATTTCTCCATCGCGGCTGGTTTCGGTAACGTGCACGGTACCACACCCGTCAAGCTCAAACGACTGTTGCGCCTTATGATGACATCTGTCTAGGTGTCTACAAGCCTGGAAACGTAAAATTACATCCCGAGCTTCTGAGCAAACATCAGAATTACGTGAAGGACAAGGAAGGTCTTAAGGATGAAAAGCCTGTATTCTTGGTATTCCACGGTGGATCTGGTAGTTCGAAGGATGAGTTCAAGCAAGCGATTAGCTACGGTGTCGTCAAAGTGGTCCGTGGATTCTTTTTACTGCATTGAGGCATGGGCTGACGAAAGAAGAACCTCGACACGGATTTGCAGTACGCTTATCTTGCCGGCATCCGCGACTACGTTTTGAAGAATAAGGAGTACGTCAATCCCAATCCATGCTTCTTGATTTGGAGGCACGACGCTTGTTCATTGCGTGGTTACTTGAGAAAGATAGCAGCGCATTGTCTCCAACCTCTAACAACCTTATCGTTGAGGCTTTTGTTGGCTCTAATCCTTAAATTTGAGTCGTTTTCATGAGAGTGTTACTGAATCAGACCAAACTTCTAGCTACGTGATGACCCAAGTTGGAAACCCCGACGGAGCCGATAAGCCAAATAAGAAATAGTGAGCATCCTACCCGGTGACAATTTTACTCAATGCTAATATACATCTCAGCTATGATCCCGTACGTATATCCGAGCCAAACATATCCTCTCTGCACTTGACCCGAGTCGGTGTACACATTTAAAAGTCATGTCTGTAGCTTCTGTCACATACTAGCTTAGAGTCATCTCATACTCTCGCTGCCAAATCTTGACAGGGTATCGCTGACTGCGTAAATTACAGAGAGTCTGGGTTCGCGAGGGCGAGAAGACGATGAGTACGAGAGTGACAGGAGGCCTCAAAGACTTCAACACCGCTGGCCAGGCATAGTCGAAAATCAATTACTTTTGGCAAGATCTTTAGGCCGTGTATTTAGTAAATGAATCAGTATCGAGGGATTTAAAACCGCATAACCTGATTATAACCATCTTGGGAGGGGCTCATCCGGTATTAAGAATGCAACCGTCTCGACTCCTCCGAAATAAAGACAAACGCGAATCAGCTCAATCCCGCAGCATAAAGTACTCCGTATTAGATGTTCAATACTTTAGGCGAGGAGCACTCTTTTTTCGTTCCGAAGTACAAAGATACGGGATGCCAAGCATGCCAAGACAATCCACATCTTATCGATAAGCCTCAAATCTTGTCCGATAGCAGGACAGAATATTTTCATTGGACTTACCCTCTACAGCATCCTCATTTTTACGATTAGGGGACATCTCCAGAAGGCACCGAGACTCCAGATGTCCGCCCCTCCCCAAGTCCGACCAGCCTCTCTCCTATCCCCACAACTCGTCAATAGCGTCTACATCCCCTCGGGCCTTTTGCTAGCTGGCGTTAGTGTCCTCAAGGTTCAGTGGCTTCCATATGCAATAGCAGTAGCTTTCGTCCTAGGGGCATGGAGAATATATAGCGTTGGTAAGTGTAGCTACCATGCAAGCACCGCTGCAGTTAGAAGATTCACTGACCACGTTGCTCAATTACAGCGCCGGAGGTAGTACCATTCGCGATAAAAAATGCGGCGTCGGAGAAAGCACTGAAGCCCGATGTCTTCCAAGACTTTACTCTCAAGGAGAAGAATGTTCTTTCGCATAATACTGCCATGTACTCAGCGCCTTTACATACCTATTATGCCGTTTTCTCACTCTTCATAGCTACCGTTTCAGCTTGCAAAGTCCTACCCAAATACTCGGTCTCCCAATTGGCCAGCACATGTCTGTGGCAGCTACTCTCAACATCGACGGTGATCCCAAGCAAATTGTACGCTCCTACACACCCATCTCTTCCGACGAGAACCTTGGCTACTTCGACCTTCTCATCAAGTCATACCCACAAGGCAACATCTCCCGACACATGGGAACACTAGAGATCGGGGATAAGATGCAAGTGAGAGGTCCAAAAGGCGCAATGGTGTACGCACCTGGTCTGGTTAAAAGATTCGGCATGATCGCTGGCGGCACGGGGATCACACCTATGCTGCAAATTATCAGGGCTATTGTGAGAGGAAGGCCGAGGAATGGGGGAAAGGATACAACCGAGGTGGACCTGATCTTTGCTAATGTCAACTATGAGGATATTCTGTTAAAGGAAGATCTCGACTCATTGGCCAAAGAGGATCCGGGTTTCAGGGTGTACTACGTCCTCAACAATCCTCCGGATAAGTGGGATGGTGGGGTCGGATTTTGCACGCCTGACATGATCAAGGTACCGACAGGGCATGAGACTATGAATTGCAGATCAGCTAACAGGATACAGGCGAGGTTACCTGCTCCAGGTCCGGATATGAAGCTGCTCATGTGTGGCCCTCCACCCATGATCAGCGCGATGAAGAAGGCAGCAGATTCCTTGGGCTTTGAGAAGCCAAGGCCCGTTAGCAAGCTAGCTGATCAAGTGTTCTGCTTCTGATCTATTCCATATTATCGCAGATATCTGGGAGCAGCCATTGGGGACGTGGTGGTTCAACACTGGGAGCAAAGATCCGAGGGGTATAATGCAAATCCAAATCATCACGAAATCCAAGATTCCTTCCACTCGTTACCGGTATTGGGACTTCTGCCCACCTCTTTTCTCCATCTTCTTCTGTCTCTTGCTCTCCCCTGCGGGCTCTCCAGCACCTTCACCCTGCCCCGTCATCCCCGCCATACCCTGCTTCATGTTCAGAAACATACTCGATGCCATCCACATCGAATATATTGGCACCACCGCATACATGATCCACGCCGTGTTCCCCAAGAATGCCGCAGCAGCCACACAAGCCCATGTCCAATAAAGTACGTCCCACATAAACTCTGTCAAACCCTTGGCGTCCATATCTTCGCCCGATCTCTTGAGCTCGCCATCCTCGGCATATGTCGGGCGACCAATCTTTTCCAGCCAGAATTCGATGCCTAATGCTGGGGCCGAGAAGATGACGTAGAGTAGAAGTGTGTTGCGTGTATATTTCGCACGATAGATGATTAGGCGGAGGAATAGGAAGAGGAGATTGTTCCCAAGGGAAATCAGATGCATGCGGTTAAGGGCTTGGGTGTTGTGCGTTGCGAGCTGTTTAGCCGCTTTCTATATCCTGGTCAGCTGCGCATTCCATTGAGTGTGCGAATAGTGTTACTCACCTGCGCCATTGCTGTGGCAGTGGTCAATACTTGAGAAGGACAGTAATTATTGTGGTTGCTGCCCAACAACTTTATCGATAGCAAAATCGTAGGGCTGAAGCAGGAGCCAATCAGGATGGACCCTGACCAGCAAAACATCACTTCACGGTTCTCATCACCAACGATCCACAAAAGCTCAGCTTCGCAGCCCGCTCAACATAGCATTGCTATTCTATTACCTCCTTCGCTCTCATCAATGCCACGGTGTCAAAGTACCCTACCTCTAGATAAAGCAGCATTCCAGCAGGAACCAGCGCGACAAAACTTCATCGACAAAAGCGCCTGACGCCCACAAGATCTCCGCTTCGAGGTATACACTCCAAGAAGAAGGGGCAGCTTCGCCACCGCGCCTCCAAAGATGTTAGCCCCCGTCATTATCGCCTAGCGAGCCCAAGGACAACCGGCAATATACCTACCCCAACCCTCAGATGAGCGGCTACCTCGGAGGTCGGCCATCGAATCCATCCATCACTTCTAACCTCACTTCGGTCCCTTGGATCCTCTATCCCACTCTCCTCAAGTCCCGATACCCTCTTCAACTCTGCGATCATGGCCCCAGCCAATCCCCATATCATCAGCCAACTGCGACAGCTCATCTACTATCACTTAGACTGCAACCTCCTACGGAACGCCCTCTTCCTCGCTGGACGACTACAAGCTTACGAGCCCAGATCTTCAGAGGCGTCATATTTACTAGCCTTATGTCAGCTGCGGCTAGGACAGCTGAGGGCAGCATACGATAGCAGCAGGAATTCCGGCTCAAGAGGGACCCACCTTGGATGCTCTTATGTATTTGCGCAGGCTTGCTTAGGGCTCGAGAAATATGTGGAGGGTGCGACTGCCCTGGAGCGAAGTCGGAGCTTGTGGTTGCCGAGGAATAGCTGGGGTTTGTTTCGTCATGTGTTGGGATGGAACCATGGAGGGGCTAATCACGTACTTTACAGGAAAACATTCTGATACCAGGAGACAACACTTACCAGATGCTTCTGCAGTCTTGTGTCTACAAGGGAAGCTATGGCAGGCGTACACGGATACGAACAAAGCGATAGAGTCCTACGCGGAATCACTGAAGCTCAATCCTTTCATGTGGGATGCCTTCCTCGGTTTATGCGATTTAGGTGATTCATTCTTTGGAGGAAGCGCACAGAGGTCTTGCTAATATGTATTAGGCGTTAACGTGCGAATGCCAAACATCTTCAAGATGACTCCGGAGATGACGACTTTATTGTCGAGCTCGACGCACGAAGAGACTCCGCTGGGAATACTAGACGAGTCTCCGCCCTCTAACGCTCTCTCGCAAACACAGGTCAACCTCAACACGGTCAATCAGGTGCCCTCAACCAACGATCCTTTCAGTATCTCGAAAAATCGAATAAATGGAGATGTACGTGCGGTGGGACTATTTGAGAGGCTTAATGGGAAGAAACACAATTTGGATCTTGTTCGTCCTGATCCGAACGTTTTCGATACGCCTACAGGACCAATCACAGAGGTCGAAGACTCTCTGCTGTCAGGGAAGGAAGGTTTCGGTCGGTCGACTGCAGCTCATGTGTCGAACGAACCCCCGTTAGCTCCCACAAGAAAAGGTCGAGCTATGCCGGGACTTGGGTTGGATTTTAGTGTCGGTACGTCATCTCAAGGCGACTTTTCTGCGTTGATGCTCTGATTGATAGCACGTTTGTGCATCTAAGCTCTTTTTTTGCTGCCATTCTGTCCATTATTTATTCTAGTTTTGTTCCCGAACATCCTTGGAAAGCCATGCTGACTTCTGTCTTGTGCAGCTGGGCCTCCGAAAATGCGCTCAGATTCTACGGCGAGGTCCAAATCTACGAGCAAGGGCGACTCCGGGGATCAGGATGCTTTGACCATAAGCAGGTCGTCCACCACGACGAACGGCCAAAGCGATCTGAAGAGAACTGTTTCTGGAAAGGCGCCCCCTACAGCGTCGGCAAGTATTAGACCAGATACCAGTGAAGGCGCAAACGACCCTGGAGCACCGCAGAGGAGAAGCGTTCGCTTGTTCAATCACATGAAGACACAGAGTGGGAAATTCTCAGCTTCGACGGGCAGTATGGGTGCTAAGGAGGGCAGGGAGCTGAAGAAGGTCAAAACGACCACCACCAAAGGAAGTAGTGCGAATACCTTCAACGTAGGACGTGTTGTCAGCGGTAACCGGAAACACGGTGATCCGATGGAGATAGACGGGAAAGAGCCTCGACCTATATCGCATTCCGTCACCAATGTCCCGAATCACAAACCCGTGGTGAATGAAAAGGTGAAAGAATTTGAGGGCCTGCAATGGCTACTGGATCTTTTTCTGAAGCTCGGAACTGGGTACTTTATGCTCAGCCACTACCAGTGTCAAGATGCGCTGCGAATGTTCAATTCAATCACCACTAGCCAACGGGAAACACCTTGGGTCTTAGCTCAGATCGGGCGAGCACACTACGAGCAAGCATCATATCTCGAAGCCGAAAAGACCTTTACTCGTATAAAAACAATGGCCCCATCCCGTTTGGAAGACATCGAAGTGCACTCTACCACACTTTGGCATCTCAAAAATGACATCGACCTTGCCTTTCTCGCGCATGAGATCGTCGATATCGATCGCGACTCTCCGCAAGCCTGGTGCGCCGTAGGCAACTCCTTTTCCCTTCAACGCGACCATGACCAGGCCCTCAGATGCTTCAAACGCGCTACCCAACTAGATCCTAAATTCGCCTACGCGTACACCCTCCAAGGCCACGAGCATGTTGCCAATGAAGAGTATGACAAAGCTCTCGCCGCATACCGCTCTGCTATCTCCGCCGAAAACCGGCATTACAACGCCTGGTATGGCCTAGGCAAAGTTTATGAAAGGCAAGGAAAGTACAAAGAAGCGGAGGATCATTACCGAACCGCGGCGCAGATCAATCCCACCAACGCGGTCCTCGTCTGTTGCATAGGGATGGTGCTCGAAAAGATGAAGAACCCAAAGGCCGCTCTAGTGCAATATAGCAGAGCATGCGAGCTCTCGGAGAAGAGCGCGTTGTGCCGCTTCAAAAAGGCGAGAGTGTTGATGACGTTGCATGAGCATGAACGAGCTCTTGCGGAATTGAGGGTGCTGAAGGATATCGCACCTGACGAGGCTAATGTCCACTTCTTGCTTGGCAGAGTTTATAAGGTGTTGAGGCAGAAGGGAAGTGCGATCAGACATTTTACGATGGCGTTGAACTTGGATCCGAAGGTATGTCCGTCTATTCACTTAGCCACTTCCTGCTTGAATTGCTCCATGTATGTCCCAGAGCAGCGAAACTGATCAAGTACTAGGCATCCCACTACATCAAAGAAGCGATGGAGCAAATGGAAGACGAAGACGACGACGACGCTGAGATGTAAATACGAAAACAGCATGCGATTGGCATTTTTGGCAACAGACAATGAATGCATTGACGGGCGTTCCGCATTGGGATCATGCATCAGCGTTGGAGCGGCATGATAGGGTATGCAATGAGCGAGGCGTTGGAAAATTGAGCGATGAGCGTTTTGTACCATAATGGAAGACAGCATCGATGTGGTGCCAGAGCATTTAATCCTCTCCACCTAAGGAACTTCATGAATTCGGACAGGTCGATTTGTGCAGTGAAGCCTCCCGCTTTGATAGCGCTATCTGGATTTAATAATCCGATAGAAACTTGCTTTTAAGCCGGCAACGACCCTCTTCGCACTCAAGACGATCAATCGGCCCCCCTTTCCATCTCCCCTGACTCTGTCACTGATACAACAACGCTGCTCCCGCACGAACCCCTACGACCTTACATGAACAAGTCCACACAATCACACCCCCTCTCCCAAAAGCCCCCCAAAAATACACATATCGTCCGCATCCTCGGCATGTGCCACGTCCCCCAGGGACTCCTTATCACCGAAACGCAGCCATGTTCCTAAAAGGTGGAATATGTTTCTTCTAGAATGATTTGAAATCAAATCCAGTCCAATTTTGCGCTAATATTTTCCGCTCAGCCGAAGTTCCCTTTTTCAAGTGAAGAATTCGATCTGTAGAATAGTGTTGATGACGAAGCAATTCTAATAAGTTAAGGGAACGGAGTTGCTAGATTACATATGTTGTACTATGCGAGATGACTGTACTCTACGTATTTGACCTGAGTTACGCTCTAGAACGTGTATGTGAATGTGGATCTGCTTATGAATTTCATTACGTGGTTTTTGTGCGTGAGTGAGTAGGCAGGGGCATGGGCTATTGAGGGTCTGGAAGTGTTTAGTCAGGGTAGGTGGATGTGTAAGGGGGGTGGGGGGAGGGTATATAAAGCGTGGTTTTCCCTGGGGAAGAGGGGATATCAGGTAGAGGAGTTTGAGGGACAGTTCCGGTATTTTGATTATCTCACCCTGAAGTCCCACCTTTCAATAAATCACAACAATTCAAAACGACCCTCAAAAGCCGTCAAAAGGTAGACGAGTAACATGGCCTCCTCCACCGCCACCGCCATCGATAAATCCAAGCCCTACTTCCCCCTAGCCGGCGGAGCCACGGACGGCTATTCCAACGAGCACGAAGCAACAGCAACCTGCTTCTGCGGCGCCGTCCAACTAGCATTCGTACATCCCCATCCCCCCCCTTCCCTCCACTAAACACTAACCCCCCACCCCACACCCCACAGCCCCTCCACCCCCCCGGCCTCCTCGGCAGCTTCATCTGCAACTGCGCCGACTGCCACAAACTCACCGCCTCCATGTTCGCCACAAACTTCTCCGTGCTAGACACCCACCTCCGCCACCTACGCGGCCGCGCCAACCTCTCCACCTACGCCCAATCGCGCACCGTCGCCTCGCATACCGTCGAGGGGGGGGAACACGATGACGAATTTCTTCTGTAAAACGTGCGGGACGCTGATGTATCGTGTTGGCGCGGCGTTTGAGGGGGTGAGTATTTTGAGGGTGGGGACTGTGGATGATTTTGCGCTTCATGGGGGGGTGTTGAGGCCGGGGATGGAGCAGTTTGCGAGGGAGAGGGTGGGGTGGTGGGGGGGGTTGGGGGGGGAGGGGGTGAGGGTTTTTGAGGGGGATGGGTTGCATGTGAAGGAGTGAGGAGGTGGGGGGGAGCGGAAGTTGCTTTGGTTGAAAAGATTGAAAAGACATGTTTTATGTGAAGAAAGGATGCAGGAGAGGAGGGGAGTACCAAAAGTGAACTTTTTTCTCTAGGGGACGAGTTGATTATCGAAGGGCTGAAAGCGTACACAACGTCTGTCTTGAATTCTGGATCGTATCAGTATATAGAAAAGCATTAGTGGGAGAGCTTGCTGTACCTGAAGTCATGTGAAGACTGCGTTGATCATCTGTATAGCCAGATCAAGGACAGGATCTCAGCGACATATCGTTATTCACAGGCGGGGTCATTCATCATGACTTTCAAGCCGCCTCATTTTGTGTAAGAAGATCATTCGCTTGAAGCGAGAGCTCGCACTCTGCGTTTATCCCTTGGTAATACTCGTTCGAGGTCGTTCCATAGACTTGCGGCCCGCCACTTTCGGGTCAAAAGATTGCACGGATATATGCCACTGTTCCGAGAAATATCGTTGCCAGTAATCGTGTTTTCCTACCTAGATTACCCCTTACAACGGTTTGATGATCGTAGTAGCAACTTGCAAACTGACCTCTCGTACTGTCATCCCGTTGGCACCAGTACAGCGTACAGATCCTAAAGCGCAGAAGCGCATACAGTCACTAAGACAACAAGCACGTAGCAGATAACATTGACAGTATTTTGTTCCGAGCGACATAGGGCGTCATACCAACAGAGTCAATGATGATGAGACGTCCACGGTCAACATCGCTTTGTCATATTACAAACGACGTGTCGAGTAGGATCGAAGGAAGGGCTTGAGAGACATTGGACAGTACGACGAAAAGTCCCGCTCATGGCTCTTAAAAGCGGATAAGGAAAATCTTCTCGAGGCATCAAAGCACAATCAGGCGGGTTCGACCTCTTGTCGTAGTGCTTGTAGGCAGATATCCAAACACGAGATGTCAACGCTCCTAAAGTCATGACCACATTGCTGATAGAAGCCTTACTCTTCTTACTCACGCCAAGATTGAACTCAAGTCTTGCAGGCCCTTGATGGCATCAAATACTCCAATACAAGTGTGGACCTTCATCTGTAAAAGACCGCAATACTATATTCTACGCTTCAATAGCTGCATAGAGAATTATGCTTTGCATTCAGCAACGCACCTTTTTGGTCATGAAGCGGCCAATGAAATATAATGACCGGGTATAGGAGGGCGTCAAGCAAATCAGGCGTTTGGACGACTTTATTAATATTAATGCACCAACAATCAAGACTGCCATCGACTGTTGCAGCCATCACGGTCAGCGATCAGGAATTAATCCTACGCCGTGGATAATCGCAAGGAGGGTGTGGACTAGACAACGAATGGGCGCAGCAGAAATGTCTCGGTTGCCAAAGTGGAAATACATAGATGGGTATTCTATGGACTAGCCTCGATCGGCTGAGATAAAGTACGCTCTAACCTTCATAAGTTTAGTCGTTGCTAGTTTGATTTTCTTGACAACATAACATACGAAAATCAACTTAACAGTTGACATCTCGTACACGGGATGCTATCAACTTGTCTTCCAAAGCAACAACCCTTGGATTTTGTTCGATAGCGAAAGAGATCTTGAGTCTAGCAAATACGGGGTCTTTCTAATGGAAACCCACAAACGCAACCTCCGATCGAAAACCCCAGTGAAAACACCACAACCATCACCGCCATCACCACTCTCATTCACAACCCATACCCCATCCCCAACAACAGAACCCATAACCCTCATCCCCCCACACTCCCCCCTCCCCAACCTCACCCCCACCGAAAAATCCCTCCTCCGCCTCAAACAAGCAAAACTAACCTCCACCGCCCCCAAAACCCTCTCCTCCCTTCCGCCAACCCCCCACCTCACCAACGCGCTCTGCTCAACCCTAATATTCGCCCAACACGAAGCCGGCACCGCAATCTGCGTCCACCCGGCCGGCTACGTGCTAACATGCGCCCACTGCTTCGGCGACAACGAGCGCGAATACCGTCGCGGTCCCAAAAGGCGCTGGATGCTCTTTTACACCGGACTAGCCGTGCAGGTGGAATGTCGCGTGTGGGACGCGAAGCGGGATCTGGCGTTGTTGAAAATCGTAGCTGTGGAGACTGATCGGCTTCCTCCTTCGGAAAAAAGAGAAGGGGAGGTGCCGACGTTTTGCTCCGTTACGCTTTCAGCGCCCTCTACGCTGAAGCTGGGGGCGGAGGTTGTATGTATTGGCCAACCCGGGCGGGATGATTTGGAATCTGTAGCTGCGAGGAAGACGAAGTATGATCTTTTTGAGATCTCGGAGGGGAGGTTTCGCGGTATGGTGAGTGGTCGGGATCCGAATGATAACGAGGAGATTGGGAGTTTGATGCATGATGCGTGGACTTATTGGGGGCATTCGGGGGCGCCGTTGTTGCTGAGGGGTGGGGAGGGGGGCTTGGTGGGGTTGCATTCGAGTTGGGACGAGGGTACGGGGATGAGGCATGGCGTGCCGGGGGCGGCGATCGGGTCTTTCTTAGCAGAGTGGTTGGATGATGCTGGGCGTGAGGAGCGGTCGTCAGAGCCGGCTGTTACGGTATCGGGTTTTGGCAACGAGAAGGAGGTACGAGAGAGGATACCGCGGGCAATTGATAGGAGCGATGATCGTGGCCGGCATGGGCGCCGGGAGACGATTGTTATTGATGATAGCGAATGATTTCTGAAGCACTGGAAATTCTTGGACGATAGCGAACAGTATCCGATGTCAAGGCTGTTAGCTCCGGTACAAGCCATGAACGACAACACACTTTCCTCAAACCGCAAGAGAATATGCAGAAGATATATCGACACCTCCATCTCCGCTCCTGAGAATAGGAAGATAGAGTAATATATAGAGATTCGAAAGAGTTATCCGACAAGATTAGATTTCGCCTGAACCACTTAGGAGACCCTCCTCTAGGTATCGAGGAAGATCTCGAGTTCAATCCTTCCGCATGACGGGGGAAATAATTTCACACCTAAGAGTCGTTTCCTTTCCGAATCTGGACTCCGCCGCTGTCTCGGCGCCGGTTTTTGCAGCCAGGCTAGTGCTGAAGTTGGTTCAATCCCTCGAGATGGTGTCCTTCAATTGTTCATGCCATTGGCAATAGCTACCGCTCTTTTTTACTACCACTAGCAACTTGCGTAGCCAATTCGGCCAGATCCTCCTCTGCAACATCCACATAAGCTTTGGTGGCCTTCTGTCCAAGCGGGCTCTCAGTCAGTTTCACCAGCTCTCTCAGCATGGTCTCCCTGGTAGTTCGGGTCAACTCTTCTACATCGGCGGCTGTGAGGTGCGCTGTTGGTATTGGCGGTAGAACTGCAAACCTGACGTCAGCAACAAGACTCCAAATAATGAATAGAGCAGCTTGAACGAGTAAATGAGATGCTGGGCTCACCCTTGACCGGTATCCGTCCCCCTCTAAACCTCTTCTCCTTCACACTGAGCACACCCCAGTAGTTCGCGCACACAACCGGTACAATCGGCATCCCCGCCTGCACAGCAAGGTGAAACGCACCCTTCTTGAAGTCCCCCATCTCCGGCCCAGACGCATAGCTTCTCGTGCCCTCCGGAAAGATAAACACACTCTGTCTCTCCCTCTTCATCTCCATCGCCGCACCTTCAAAAGCTTTGACCGCAGTATCTCGGTTATTGCGGTCGATGAAGACGGTGCCACTCAAAGCCATAAACCAGCCGAGGAAGGGTACCATAGCAAGGCTGCTTTTGGCCGTGACGCTGCAGCAAGGCGGGAAGATCGCACCCAGCAGTAGCACATCGAGTTCAGACTGATGATTGCCGATCAGCACACAGGGTCGAGTATCCAGATGTTCTTTCCCCTCCACCACTTCAAAGTACACCCCAGTCGTCAAACCCATGGTGTAGCGAAACGCTCTCGCAGTCGCCCATTGCGCTATCCTGTGTTCGCCAACTAGCCGCAATACTATGGAAGCTATAAGGCCGTAGGTTGCACACAACAGCAGACAGCCGTAGGAGGCTAGTAGGCGGGCGTAGAAGGAGGCGTTTGCGACATTCATGGCGGAGAGGATGAAGAGCGTGAATGTTGCGCCGAGGTAGACTGTTAGGATGCGGACGAAAATGAGGAGAGGAGTGAACATTCCTGCCGGTGTAGAGGTGAATTTTGGGGTTCTGTACTTTGTGGGGAAAGGGCGGAGGATGCTACGGAGCAGACTTGGGAGGTTTAATATTTATCCAAAAATGGTAGGTACTAGGACCGTATGATCATATTGAAAACGACAGATGATCCATTGAACACATGCAAAGAATGAACGTGGGTCAAGGAGTGTGATGTGCTAGAGTGATCAAATTACGGAGTAATGGGTTGAATTGCAGATTTCGTCGGCGGTCTTGGCAGGCACCTCGGGCCAAACCAACCTTCTCCTGCTCGTTCCAGGAGGTACGGGAGTAAAGGTTGACAATTATGTTCATTTGCTATGAAGAACACTTTCAATTGACAGACCACCCTCCGCAATATACAGAACGCCAAATTTGTAAACCCTATACAAGCACGGGACAGAAGACAGTCGATGTACAAAGCAACACCAAGGTCCTTCATAATTACTACCCCTTCAGGTACCTGAGCGCCTCTTCCCTCTCCTGAATCGGCATCGTCTCAAGGAACTGTTTCAGTCCCTTCATGCTTCCCTCTCGATTGGCACTGAGTAGATTAGCAATATCCAACACGGCGCCCTCTGATTTGAGTCCATCTAGCTTGGCTTGCACACTCTTCCGGTTTTCCTCGTACCATGTTGCCACCGCTCGATCGTTGTGTTCAAAGTCTTGGATACCGGTCCAGGCACGCAGCTTTTGCAAGCTGTTGTCCCGAGTTACAGGGTTTTTCGAAGCAATGTTGGCCATCTTCTTGATGAGAGATTCCTCGTTCAAACGTCGGCGTAGACGCCAGTAGAAGAATCGACGGGCATTCTTCCATATCAGGGCGTGTCGAATGGTGTTCTTCGCTTTCATCCTGCCAGCGCGATCGTGAAGATCTGCAAACTGGAGAGAGATCTGGGAATAGATTGGGAGCAACAGCTGCTCTCGTTCACTCATCTTCACCTTGACGTCGCTCTGCTTGTCTTTTGACAGAGATTTGTCAGAAAGCGATGCTTTGAGTTCTGCATAAGTGGGATCTAGACGGGCCATGGTCTCTAGCTGCTTGTCGCGACGGAATTTGATGTTCACAATACCCTCGGGCTCGAGCACACCTCCTCGAGCATCTTCGTCAGCGTACATCTCCATACAATCCGGGTTGATGGTCGGATCGACCACGACCTAATGAACAGTCAGCCTTCTTGAACCTAGGACAGAGTTCTCACAAGACTTACCCATGAACCTCCACGCAGCTCACCAAAAGGTGGGATATAAACAAAGATAGGCTGCTCGTACTTTACCAACGCATCGACAATGTAGGATCCATATTTGAGCACTTCGTTATACATATCGCGCTGACCACCAGAAAAGCCTCTCCAATTTGCGAGGATCATGAGGGGAAGTTGCTCGCCGTGATTGAAGTCGCGGATCGCCTGAGCGGTCTTGTAAGCTGAATTAGGGTACCAAACGCCTCCAGCTTCCTGTGCGATTTGTTCCGTCGAATCAGGGTTGGCCGGGTCTGCAGGGGTGACGTTCTCCACTGAGCGCGTCTCCACACCAATGACACCGATAGGGATCCCACCAAGTCGAGCCCGGCCAACGACGACTGTCCTCGCCCATCCACCCAAGGACTCCTGGAAAGAATCCTTGTCAAACAAGCCAGGGAGGAAACCCTCCTCTTCGTCTTTGCCAGCAATAAGCCATCGAACATCATAGCTTTGCTTTGCTGGCGGAAAGTACCCAACATTCCGATCCCAAGGATCTGAGTGTAGGCCTATTGGTATCGGGTTGTTTTTCTTATCTGGAACGAACGACATCCAGTCAACAATCTTAGAGACGCCCTCGAAATCATCGTTTGCAGTCATGTGAGAGACCCCATTCTTATACATAATCTGTGTTCCGCCGAGTTGTAGATTCGAAGTGTACACTTCGCGTCCTAAAAGCTTATTGATGGCAGCTGCTCCTGTCAGTATGATTGGCTGGCCTTCAATTTGAATTGCTCTTTGTCCGAGACGGACAAGATAGGCGCCGATACCTGTGAGGTGTTAGCAAGCATCCTCAACAATGGGCTCGGTTTGCCTACCAACTGATCGGCAGGTCACCAACGTGATGGTGAAGATGTCCTCATAAGCCTTAGACGTCGCTCCAGCGATGAGGCCTGAGCCCTTGAGACATTCGACACCCAAGCCATCCTCCTGGCCAACAATGGTCGTAATTTTGTACCTTTCCTCACCATCCTCCGAAATCTTCTCCGTAATGACGCTCCTCGATTTACCGTCCTCGAATTTCGCTTTTAGCTCTTTAGTGAGATAAAGGTACTTGAAGCCGGCTTCGGGCTTCTTGGGATCATTCCATGCAGCCGAGAAGTGCGGTATCAATTCTTCGGCCATGCCTATGCGTGCTCCTGAATTCGCTGAAAGATATATCCGAGGTATGCCTAACTTGCGCGCAAGCTCTGTACACTTGAAGAAGAACTTGTCTTCCATAGGTCCGAAGGATCCGATCTTGAACGTGATATCATTGGCAATGATGATGAACTTTCTTCCCTTGGGGTACTCTGGTGTTTTTGCAGTGACAATCCATCCCACCATGCCATGGGTGTTGGTTCCAGCTTCTCGGGAGACTTCTGCAAGATCGTCATGCTCATCGAGCACTAACTCGCTGTATTCCATACATTCGTCGGCCCGTGGTAGCTTGCCCTGCAAAGATGGGTGGTTTGCGACAGCCTTAGTCCAGGTATTGGCAAATGCTTGACGGAAGAGATCGGGGAAATCGTAAACGTATTGAGTTCCCATCAAGTGAGCCTTGTATCTCTTGGGTTGCAACCATTCTTTGGTTGGGTATGGAGTAGATACTGGCCTTAAGTGCATCGCACCAATCCTGGTGGTGCCACCAATGCTATGGAAGAGCCAATCGCCTCCTCTGTCCGACTTCTTTTCCGCGTACATCTCCACTTGAATGACATATCCTGAGGTGTTGGTAATGACACAACGCAGGGGATATGGTGTTCCACTGGTAGGATCCGTGCAGATGATGCGAATCTCTGCGCCAGTCACACGAAGTCGCCACGCGCGTCGCCCAAAGCGCTCCAAGAAGCCCGCAAGAGCTTCTTCAACTTCCTTGGCCGAAAGAGGGAAAACGGCAGAAAAGTTGATGAAGATATGATTGAGATCAGAGCCGTTGTTGCCAATGATTTCCAAGGCATCCAGGATATCGGTCATCAGCCTATCAGCTTCTGAAATGAGATATTCGGCAGTGGGGATCTCATCACGAAGCCGCCCTGGTCGGACTACGGCTCGCGTGAAGTATCGCTTATCAACAGCTTTATCGCTGTCAGATGCTTTTCCGATGGCCTCGTAGACGTGGATGTTTCTGTTTTCGGTGAAAACGGGCTTGAGCCGGAATTTGGATAGTCTTCCAAGTTCAAGCTGGAAAGCAAGAGCTGGTTCGATGTGTCGAATGCTGTCATCTTCCTCATATGTCGGGCCACGGAAAGTGAAGTAGCCAGGATAGGTCCCATCCTTGTGTCCACATATGAAGCTGATTCGCCGTACTTTTCGCGAAAGTAACTCCTGCCTGTAGTCGTTGACTATCTCTGCGATTCGGCTCAGCATCTCGTTATCATCGTACGATTCCACGTCTCTGATTGCGACGTTACAAACGGCGGTGAGATCTGATTCCGGCTCACGTCTTGGAGAGGGTCTCCTACCCTTGGTCAAATCTGGAATCAAACCATTCTCTGACTTTCTCTGTCCTCCGACAATAGGGAACTTCTCCAGTGCTCTCATCAAGTACTCCTCAGCTTCGTCCAGGTACTGCACAGGGACAATAACACCCTTGCGAGTTGGCTCCTCAACATCTCTGTTGCCGAGATAAGACATGTCGCTAAATGAGCTGATACGATTGAATGGGTTCGGCCCACTTGCCAAGGGTGTAGCAGGGGTGGACGGGAATGCGGATGTGATAGGCATTCCAACTTCGGAATTGCCAACTTTACGAAGCACAAAGTCCCATGAAATGATATAGGGTGGCTCGTCGTCAGTATGGTAGTCAATCGACTTCAGGGAGTATGCTCGATAGGCACGGCGGATATAAACCTCCAATGCTGCCAGGGAGACCCATGGATCGTGGTAGGCAAAGAATTTGGGGAGGACATCGAAGACAGTATACTTGGAATCAATGACCTCTCTAATCACCTCCAGATCAGGCTCTCGATGGTCCCAGCCAGTCTCACCGTATTTTGACTCCACGACGGATGATCGGAGAATGTGTTCCATCTGAGACTCACGCTCTTCCAGGGAGGGTAGTGCGTATTGGATGAGGACTTCTCGAGCCTTGAGGGTGACCTTTGCGGTCGCCCTGGACTCTAAGTCTGTCAATTTTCGCAAGTGCGATCGGAAATATTTCGCAACGTTGGGAGTATTGGGCTTGTTCGGCCGGTACATATCGAGAATAGCGAGTATGAGGTTATTCTTGGCTCCAATCTTGCTATGGGAGAGCACAGTATGCACTACGTTCGCGATGTCGTCCTTGTGTTGTTCCCTTAGCTTGAGTACCACATCCTCGTCCCGAGAATTACGGGTAGACCAGAGCTTCTCAACTTCGTAATATTGGTCGAGAAGGTCACCAAAGACTTCATACTCATGTGCCTTCAGACCTTCGGTGTATCGTTCCAAGACCTCGACTAAGGGCGCGAGGGAAGCCTTCAGTACATCAATATCTGCGGGGTTGACGTTTTCTTCGAGGAAACGCTGCATCGCTTTGGTCAATTGTTTCGCGGGAAAGTCGCCTTTCCTCGACCTTGCTCTTTCAACAATTTGCGTGAACTGAGCGTCGAGCTTACTAGGCATGCGGGCGTGCAGAGCTGAAAATTGTGCATTCCATTCGCCGTATGGTAATTCTGGATCACGGAGCACTTCAATCAATTCATTCAGGGTCGAAGCCATGATGACCTGGTTGTCGAAGCCTTGAAGGATATTCTGCAGGATGCTATGAAGTAACGCGAATCGCTGTGGAGGCTTGTTGCCAACCACTTGGGGCGGCCCGAGAGCAGGCAGCTGAGCAGAGAACGGCTGGGCGTGCTTGACACGCGATGGGTCGTCCAGAGCAAGTATACCAAGGATGTCTCCTGCTTCGAGAACAGCTCCTGGCTGCTTGATAAGATTGACTGTGCCTTCTTCTTGAGTGATGAGCGGCATATACATCTTCATAACCTCCACCTCTGCAAAAGTCTGACCAGCTTTGACGTGCTCGCCGTTTTCCACTGTAAACTTGACCAGCTTTCCCGGGCTTGGTGTTCGCAGCTGCGTCGGGTCGTTCTCTTGCTCCAGAAGACAAGTTTTGCTATCAACGCTGATACGCAAGGCCTCGACTTCTTCCTTCCAGTAGATATTGTGGCTCTTCCCACTGACCAAGATGAGTAATCCTCCATCAGCGAGCGCTCGCACACCAACAGCGCATTTCGACCCGTTGATGAAAAGATGATAGCTATCGATACTCGACCTGGTTGCGGTGAATTTGTACCGGATACCTTCGTAGATGAAGTCGATGGGGAAGACAGTTTTCAAAACGTCCTTCGCCGGTACTTGACCCTTCTCAAGACCTCTATGGTACTCAGCTATACAGCCTTCGCTTGCTACGTGCGCTTTCGTCACAGCTCCACATACAACAGCTAGTATTGGATCGGGCCTCTCTGCAGTTAGCTTATTTGTGATGAGCTCATCAAGCCAGCCCGTTGTGATCGTATTATCCTCGAACGCAGGTGTCTCGAGGAGCTTGATGAGATACTCCACGGTTGTGCGGAAATCACCACGAATGCTAAGCTCCTTCAATGCAACAACCATGTGTTTCCGTGAGGCCGAACGATTCTCTCCATATGCGAAGATATGGCCGAACTGGCTGTCGGAGAAGTTGTGGATACCCCCTGCTTGGCCCACCGAGAAGTAACCCCACACGTTGGAACTACTGCGGAAATTAAGCTCGTGCATCATACCGCTCGAAGGCTTGAAACCTTCTCCAGGATCTTCAGAGGTGATACGACATGCCGTCGTGTGTCCTTTGGGGGTTGGGCGACGTTGAGATTGAACACTGTCTTGTTTCGAGAAGTCAAAGTCGATTATTGAGGCCGACGATGGATCGGCGCCGTACAATATCCGTATGTCCTTTATTCTGTGAAGAGGTATTCCCATGGCAATCTGGAGCTGGGCGGCTGGCAGATTGACACCACTCACCATTTCTGTCGTAGGATGCTCAACTTGCAGTCGTGGATTCAGCTCCAGGAAATAGAATTTGCCATCCGAGTGCGAGTACAAATATTCCACGGTGCCGGCTGAGACGTAGCCGACGAGCTTTCCGAGCCGAACAGCAGCTTTCTCCATAGCTTGAAAAGTTGCAGGCTTCGCAATTGTGACAGGTGCCTCTTCTATAATCTTTTGGTGCCTACGCTGTACCGAACAATCTCGTCCGAAAAGCGAGATGTTGTTTCCGTACTCGTCAGCTAACAATTGGACTTCCAAATGCCGAGCGTTTCCAGCAAGCTTCATAATAAATATAGGCGAACCTGGCACCTCACTCGCAGCTGCGTTGTACAGGGACGTGAAGTTGTCTTCGTTGTCCACCTTCCGGATGCCTTTGCCTCCACCTCCTTCGGAGGCCTTCACCATAACTGGGAAGCCAATTTTACGAGCTTTCTCAAGACCTTCCTTAGGGTTGTGCGTGCATCCTTTATCGTAAACATGGTCGGCAACCGTGACAATTCCATCCTCATCGAGGATTACCTCATCCACCCCTTCGCCAGACCAGGGAATGCAAGGTACCTTGGCGTGTTGGGCCACAATTGTCGAGGAGATTTTGTCGCCCAGCGACCGCATCGCCGCGCCCGGTGGACCGATGAACAGTATCTTTTTCGGCGAAGCTGCCAGCGATTCGGGTAAAGCAGGATTCTCAGATGCGTGGCCCCTGATGCATCGTTAGACTGAGGTTGTCATTCCCGGGAAAAGCTCACCATCCTGCCCAAACCGCGTGAACGTTCATGCGCTCAGCAACATCGACGATCAATTCGACATTGGCATAATTGTTGTTATTGGTCCCACCCGGAACCTGATGAGCACCCATTAGCACCCACAGTTGCGGCGTTTATGAATGCCAGTACACTGACCTCGACATATTGATCTGCCATCCGAATGTAGTCCGCATTTGCTCGCAAGTCCTCCGGTGTTGCCATGACCGTAAATTGTACAGCCCGCTCGTCCCCAAACGTCTCGTAGGCCCATTTACGCACCGACCGGATTTCCTTGACCGCCGCAATACCATTGTTCGCGATGAGCACCTGTTTAGATAGTCAGCCAGTCACCACGGAATGCGTAAGTCGCCGGATTGGAGCTCACGCTGGTAACAACGCTGTGCCCATCGTGGTTGGTGACAAAATCCTTCACAGAGCCCGGTGAAGCTGCCTCAAGGTGATTGCCGCCAATGAAGTGTGCTGCAAGGTTGAACTTTTGGGCGTATGAACTTGGAGCTCTCGGATGAGTCCCATTGGTGGGGTGGGCGTCCCCATTCGTCAGTGTCCCATTTACGTGTGATCCCTCGTCCACGGCTACGGGAGCCATGGTATCGGCGCTGTCTGGATGGCAGCGAGGGGGTTATGAAGAGCAATATAAAAGATTGTTCGGCAATTGAAGCTATAGTCAAAATGTCATGCCGCCGGTATTGCTCGGCTCCCGAAGCTGACGAGACCGCCGATAGGGTAGTGCGGCACAGAATTGAAAGGAAAGGTGTTCCAAAATGAGTCGAGAGGGTCGGCGCTGTGATCAGATTAAGATAGAATAGAGACGTTTGGCAGGATGTGAAGAGAAGGGGAGTAAAAAGTGTGGTGCAGCTTTCAAGGCTGGTGAGGATGGAGATAAAGTACGGGCCGGATCTACGCTGAGCTTTTCTCTCGGTGATTTATGATTGGCTTGCTTTGTCTTCTCTGGACTTTGATACTTCGTATGCACGATTCGGTCATCTATGTTGTACAGATGGCTATGCATACCACATCACTATCAATGACCTCAACGAGAGATTGATTTCATCGAGCGGCTATAGCTCGATACATGCCATAGGAATTACAACAGTCAAAATTGACACTTGTTGGGTCCCCAGAAAGTAATGCGGAGAGAGAGCGCTGCCAATTCCGCGCCCTGACGTAGCTTCATTAGTGAAGCCTTAGCTTGCCAAGCTTCATCTTGTTGGGCCACTAGTCTCCTGCTTAACCGAAGATTGTCAAAGTAAAGTAACTTCACAGTATCGGTACTAATCAATCCTCAGTCTGGTATCACGCTTGCAATACGGAGTAGTGCTATCTTACGTGAAAACAGAGAGCGAGAAGGTGGCCTTGACTTCCAAGTGTATCTTTGTCTACAGAGGACGACGTTGGAATACGTATTCATGTTCTTCAGGCATTCAACGATAGGTAGTGGGGCCGTTTCCGTTTCATCCTTCTATCCTCATCTCCAAGTTACAGGTAAATTAACTCCGTAGAAGATTCTCATTGCCAGATATCCTCATTGCCCAAGCATAGTGAAGTCTTCGCCAGACATGGTTACTACAAGTGGCTCGAATGACTGAAGCCGATGGGTGATCATCGGACAAAATTGATAAACCTGATACATTGAACAAATATAATCCATAGTTAGTTCATAGTCTAAACTATGTACACATGGTGGTGTTACAAGCGTCCTTCCTTGACCAATCATCCATGGATTGATGAAAAAGTGTCTCTTCAATATTATAAGTTATCGTTGCAATCTTCAATATCATTCTCTCCTTGTTCGAAACGATAGTGTGTCTTTGGACATTACTCGTTGTGTTTGTGAATACATACCGCTTATAAGGCAGCTATGATGGCGACGAGAGCGCCCATGATGCCGCCAATGGAAGCGACGGTCTGAACGGCTGCGCCTGTGAATGGAACGGTGCTGCCGCTTGGGGCGATGGCGCCAGTACCCGATGGAGATGACGCAACAGGAGCTGCAGCCGCAGCAGATGATGAGGTTGGGTAAGGGACTGCGGCGGAGGTGGCTGGGGCAGCAGAGCTGGCAACGACGGCAGTAGACGACCTCGGTGCTGGTGCAGCAGATGTTGGTTTAGCGGCGGCGGAGGTTGGAGCGACGACGGCTGAGGACGATGGGGAGGCGACAGCTGCTGTGGCAGCACATGCGCACACGGCCGATGCTGAGCCTTGAACGGCAAGGCCGGTTACTGCACCACAGCCTGACACCACGCATGCCAACGCGGCAGAGTTGATGGCGGCGCTGGACACGTTAGCAAGAGACCATCTCCTGTGTGGCACGGTGCCTCACTTATTGGAAGGTTTGCATTGACACGCGAAGTCATTCGATCCACAGCCGATGCCTGATGCAGCCGATGCGATACACGACACCTGATCCATCATAAGCCTTTGGATCACTCGAATCTATTGACTCTGGCAAAACATACACCACAGGTTGGTACTTTGGCAGCGACAGCGGCACATTGATCTTGAGCCTGAGCGACGGCTGCGAGGCCAACGGCCATGAGTACGGCGAACGACTTCATTCTGGCTTGAAGAATGGTGACTGGGGATTGCCTTGAACGAGTGATGGCAAAGGAATAGTGATGCTGACGAGTATGCAGTTGGTGACTATGATGCTTCTAGCAGGAAAGCGATGCTGGAGAGGGATATATAGGTAATTCGGGCGAACTCAGTGGCGTGCATGTCGACCTACTGTACACGAAAACCCAGAGCACCAGCAAAGCTATTCTGAGCCATGCGGGCCCCTCTTCTCATCTTACGATGCCGCGGTACAAGATCTTATGTCTGGTGCGCCCAATTCTCACGGTTACTTGCTTCGTGGTTGCGGGTCAGGTTCGGGGATTATGGCTGATCTGATTGGCCAACAAAGCATGTGTCCCGGTTCCTGACCCTCGACTTTGAGACTAGATTGCGTGCAGAGATGGTCCCAGGGGCGGACATCTTGACCTCTCGTCGATCCGGGGAAAAGCTTGGGGGCGGCTGAATTTAGCCCTATTCTAAGGTAGGTGACACGCCGTCCCCCGGGTTTGTCGCTAAATGAAGACGCAAAGCCGTGCTTGGTTGATATTTCAGCCGCTATAACGACACTAGAAAAGCACGCGCCCACGTCTGCCTCGGTCCTTATTCACACGTCTACACGTCAATCACTCCCGACCATTTCTTTGCCCTGAGAGAGCTACCAAAGTACCGCTTCGAGCCTACCGGCATAACAGGCTAATTCTGTACAGAGAACATTCGACGGCAGTCCTCGGAAGTAATGAACGCTAGGAGTCCCCAGTCATCGGTCTGAGTAACAAGTCCCAATGATTGTACAAGCGCTATGCCGTGGCGGACCAATTGTATAGCTTGCCCCGCGTCTTCGAGAACCATTGCTCCGTCGATGGCGATCTGAGGAAACCGCAACGGATTTGAGGGCCACTACTGCCTAAGCCATTGGATATGAAGGCGTTACGTTGTACGTCGAGCAAGATAAGTCATCTTCACGGAAAGCAAATAAGACCCTCAATTCCTACTGGCTTCTATACGTAGTGTCTTTCCAATGGCTCCTTGCACTCATGAAGTCGCCAAGATTCATCCGGCCCTGCTCTCGTATCCGTCGATAGACTCGGCGTTCAGACCTGTCTCGTCAAGTTGCATCAGAGAAGCAATAAGCAAGGTCCCGCGGACGGCCTGCCCCATCGGGCCAAAGCTCTGGCTAGCATCATCAAGATGTACTTCATCCGTTCAATAGAGCTACGAACGGGAAGCATGCCTCGGTATCGTTCCATGAACGATTGGAACTCCAGACACGGGAGGCATAATCTACGGATGGAGTGCTTTCACTTTTCTACCACTCCAGATATATATTTTGAGTCTTCATCAATCAGCGTGAGGCCTTTTCACCATTCTGATATTGGCAACGATCTTGGTTTTTCCTATCGAGTATTGAAGACGGCTATTCATAGCCATCAACAGTAGTCTTGACTGTTACTACTTGATTAGACTCGAGAATATTTTGAACACCCAAAACTTCTTCCAGCATTTATAGAAGGAAAGCAAAGCAGAAATGTCGTGGCAGGGAAAAGCGGAAGAGACAGAGTATGTGGAGGAAGTGAACTCCACCAGGCCCCCAGGCTTCGGCGCAAAAGTCAAGAGGCATTTCAGGAGATTTTGGTGGCTGCATCTGTTGTTCTTCATTGCTTCTACATTGATAATTGTCCTTTGCCTGTAAGAAGATTTGTCTGTTCCACAAACGTGGCAGCACGGGCTAATGGATATAGAATATACGTCGCATTCCCACGCATATCACAAAACGACATCAACGACTCAACGCTTACGATTTCATCCCTCATTCTCTCAAATCCGAAACCGGACTCTTTTCACCTCGTACAAACCTCGGTCATCGGCAATGGCAGCCCGTATCATCCCAACCTGGATGCGTTCAATGCGTCTCTCTCCCTAGACGGCTCCGGGCCGTACGCATATGTTGAAATCCCACAGGTCCATGCGACCAAACAAGCAACATCTATCATAGACCAAGATGTGTCAATCACCGATCTGGCTGCATTCACCGATTACAACATTGCAGTCTTGGGTAGCGAGACGGTGAAGGTGGATGTCAGAGGACGAACCGCTTTGCACGAAATGAAGTTTCCCGACACTACTGTCAATTACGAAAAGACTGTTTCAATGAAGGGTACACATTATGGTCTCTCTATCATGGATGCCGCGCTAATCGATCCTCCTAGGCTTGAACAAACTCAACGGTTTCAACGTCACAGAGTTCTCCATCGAACTAACGCCCGAGCCAGACGGCACCAACATGATAGGCACAGTCTACATCCCCAATCCCACCGTCATGACCATCGCCATGGTTCGTCCCCCATCCTCTTCCATAAAGCGCCACTAACATCCCCACCCAGGGCAACGTAACTTTCAACAATTACATCGCCTCCACCCAGACCCTAATCGGCACCACGACCCTCACAAACCTCACCCTTGCCCCAGGAAACAACACCATCCCCATGCGCAGCACCGTGAACCAAACCCTCGTACTCACGCAAATACTCACGACGTTCAAAGACGGCATGCTGCCGATTGATATCGTGGGCAATAGCTCCGTATATGACGGGCGGCATTTACCGTATTTTGATAAAGCGTTGGCGAGTGTGACGCAGCATGTTACGCTAGATGTGGGCAGTGCGTTGAAGAAGGTCGGGTTGGATCCGAGTAAGTTTGGTGGGAGTCCGCCGTGAGTGACGGCATAGGATTGGTAGTGGATTGGGTTTATCTGGGGTTAGGTCATGGCGTATGCGATGCCCATGTTGTGATCATAACGGCTTTCTATCCTGAGGACGTTTCTGGAAATCTCTTTCTCGTACATGCATTCCAGCTTGGTGCATCACCATCCCTGAACGAAGGAAACATCCCCAACGATAGCTTACATCCACCATGTAATTCGAATAACGATATTGATGAAGGTGAATAGCAACAAACGCGTTGATTTATATATTGCAATATCCCACTAGCATATACTCGCCGCGACCAATCTTCAATCCTTTTGTTGTTTTCAAGGTATGACACTTACTTGTACGTGACGAAGCCAACTCATCACATCTACCCAACCACACGTTGGGAAAATATACTCACGATAACCATACGCAGTCCCTTCCATCATCATTAGCTTGTTCTAATCTACGACGAATACAACCATAGTCATTACCACCATCCTTATTACCATTACCATCATTCTTACCACGACCATTAACCTATCTCGACTAAACGACCATAAACACTACCATCAACCCATCTTAATCCATATCTCCACTACCATCTCACCACTACCCCTAACATCAGCCCCTATTGACCCACCTTTAATACCCTTACCTCCAGCCCAATCCTAAGCGACCACCACTAATATCACCATCACCATCACCAGAATTCCATACATTCTCACCAATCCTCCACCTATTATTACCACCACTACCTATTATACTAACCATCACCACCACCATCACCATCACCATCACCATCAACGGAAATTAACCCGTCTCAACCTGTCTTGGCCCGTAATCCACCAACCCACCAATGAACCCCATCCCATCCTCCCAAGAACCCTACCCAGCCCCCTACCACTCCATCCCTCCTCCACATCGTACCCCCACCCACCCTTCACAAACCCGCATCATGATCCAATCAAGAAAATAATTACGTCCCAGTGAAATTTTCAAACGCAAGAACCGAATAGAAACCGTTGAGATGAGAAGAAACGGATCGGGCGTGACTATCTATTCCTTCCCTTCTCTAAATCTCTTCTACCCACAAACCGAAGTCTTTGCCTGCCTAGGTAGCTACTAAAATAAAGGGCCGACGAAAGGGGTATAGTATGAGAAAAGGGTCAAAGTTCTTGGCACATCCAGGGAAAAGTGTGGGTCAGACACATTGTGACGATATGACAAGACATGATATGTATCTATCAGAGAGCTCTCGAGTCTATAGTTTCGGCCACCCGCCCGCTTCGAACGGGGATTCATCAATGACAGCTGCCGCACCCTTCGCACTCCGTCTGTACAAAAAGGTTTGTACAGCAGAGCTCCAATGCATACTAGGTCCTTCCCCGGAACCCCCATGTGTGAACAAACGACCGAACGCCGACGCTTACATGTACAACTTTTCCCCACCTCGCACGGAAGGCCGCAAGGCAATCGAAGCACCCGGTCTATGAACGAAAGAGAGCAGAGTACCTGCCGAACAATGAACTCCCCGTGACGCCTTGCAGAATGAAACGGACAAACAAGACGCTCAAAGTACCACACTGATGCCCGCTCGCACGCAAATCAAGATTTCGTATGTGCATTATCTCGTTTCGATAATGTGACTCCCCGGTCACATATCTTCGTAGCGAGCTACGACGCTAAGAAGGCGTATGATGTGTTTCGTTCGAGCCAAGATGGCCGAATTGATTGTTTACCCACGAATGGCGGTGGGCGTGTGTGTATCAAAGAGACCAGTCTGCGCTGGCTCATGATAGGGGTATCCAAACGCCGAAGGGGGTGTTCTGGATCCAACAGTGGAGCCAGTCGTCGGTGATGAAGACCGTGAAGACCTCGGACTTGAGAGCTTCAGGTTCTCCACGATTGGGGAGCGAACCTGAGGGGGGGAGGGGCTCGCAGACCCCGATTGTTTGCCAGTGTTTTTCTCGATTTCTGGTAGTTTATTCGAAACACCATTAAGCTGGACGGAACTTGGTTTGGTAGGCGGAGGACTCGGTTTCGCAGATCCAAACTACAGCTGAAATTAGCGCACCGTTTTTGCATATCCCTTGGCGGGTCGAGAACATACAAAGCAATATTTATCGAGGAGCTCGTGGTAAGAAGAGGATGATAGTGAGGGCTTTTCTGCAGTCAAAGCTGTTGGTTTTGGACCATCCAGCTGATCCGGCTTGCTCGCCTCAATGTCTTTACCAGCCTTTGCCGCGTCTGCAACAGGCTGACTCTTGACCGTTGGTGGCCTTTCGCTTACAGTATTTGGCAACGCAGACTTAATCTCATCTCTTGTGGGGGGCGAGCCTCCTCCAGACGAGTTGCCCCCGGCCTGTATGGCTGCCGTCAAAGAAGCCCTAAAATCGTAGCGGTTGCCGAATGCCTGCTGGTTCGAGGAGCTCTTTGGCCGCCCGGGGGCATCGGGAACGATGTCCTGCGTGGAAGCCCTATTCTTGAAGCGTATTGGAGATCCACCAACCATGGAAGACGGTTGGGGGAAAGACGAAAAGTCATAGGGAGCAACCATGTCCCCAAAGTCGTCAAAAGATGGCATGCTGCGGGGCCGGGGTGAAAAGGTTGCCGAAGGCCTGCTTCGAGGCAGTACAGGCGGCCGAGCATTCTTCGCTTGCCCACCTAGCTTGACGCTTTGAGGTTGGTATTTCTTCGAGAAATCGACTTGGTAATTCATGGAGTCATTGCTATCCCAATAGTCATATCCATTAACTTGGTATCGGACGCAGAAAAACATGGTCTTGTTTTCTAGATTGACCTGGTCTTCGAGCTTGATGTGAAAGATGAAGCGGTCGCAGCCGTCACTGGTTTGCGTTTTTCGTACATCATTGTTGTACTCAGCCACCACTTCCGACGTGGTCTTCCAGTAATCCAGGGTAAATCGTGCGACGACCAGCTTGTTGAATGCGAGATTCTGCACCGCCACACAACCGATGAGTATCTTGGTATCTGGGGATAGATAGATTCTCTCGGTCCTGACCGGCAACGCTTGGCGTTCAAAAGTGTCACGAGGAATGTTACTTGGTCGGATCTCCCACTCAAAAGGAGGCGAACGTAAACCTGATTCCCCGTTGCCAAAAGGGAAATCATCGTCCTCATCGTAAGATTCGACTGGCGATGAACCAGCACTGACGGCGATGGGGCGATCCACTTGGTGGAAATGGCGAACATGTTCTAAACTGTTGTCCTGGAAATGTACAGCTTTTGAGTATGTGGGAGTACCAGGCATACTCAAGGGCCTTCTCTTGGTAGATGAGGCTCGAAGAGCCGGCCTGACTAGCTCACCCGACTTCTTACGAATCAGAGGAGGCTTCATCCGTAACTCGTCGTCTTCAATATCCTCATCGTCACTTTGAGATGTACCTTGCGCCGGAGAGTCGTACTCTTTCCTGGGAAAATTGAAGAACGCATTCGTATCAGTGCTAGATCTTGAATGTGAGATCTTACGAGCCCCAGCAGACAGCGGCAGCCTAGGAGAGTGTTCAGGTTGCGAGCCATTAGCTGATGTGGACAGGTTCAGTCGGGGCTTTGGAAGCCCTAAATTCGTCCTAGATTCTATGATCTCCTCGCTTGCTCGCCCGTCTGGCGAACCCGCCCTATGTTGCTCGATGATTCTGATGGCTGCTTTGAGTTCCGCGAGTTTTGTCATATCTCTCTTCCTGCCTCGCCTGATTGTAGCTTCCTCATCGCTCGAAATCTGGGGTGATATCGGAGGCGAGGAATCCGTCGAGACATTTAGACGATTGGGAGACTTCTGACCACCTTCACTGTACTCCCTCTGAACATCATTATCCTTCAAGGCGTGCTTTTGCGGTGTGCAATCTGGTGGGGATGACACTGTCGCGGTGGTAGGCGATTTGGGGACAGACGGGCTGCGACGATTCTTGTTTAAATAGGCTCGAGAGGCTGAGTGAGGTAGGCTCGACCTTGATTTCTCATCTTCCTGGAAGGTGCTTCTGTTGTACGACTGTGATCGGCTCAGAGCAGGCGTTGGTGACTTTGAGGCAACCGGGGATTGCGTTGATGGCGGAGTGTACGGCATCCGTTCTATGGCGACGTCTATGGAAGGGTGCTTGTGTAGGAGGTAATGATATTATGTACATAGGTGTTGTCGTTGGGTGAAGCCGTTACTTCGTAGAATTCATCATGGCCTGATGGTGCAAAGAAAGTAGGGATCTGTTGGGAAGTTTGGTCGTCAGCGCGATGATGGTAATTTTCGGGCTTGAACATTGTGCTGTCGTGTATGTGATGAAGGAAGTGTCAAGTGGGCCAGTGTGGTGTCGAACTGGAAGAGTGACACTCACATTGCAGGCAATAGTCTCCGGTTGCGGAGATAAGGGTTGAAGGAGTTGTACAAAGAAGTCCTTGTTGCAGGGCTGGAGATGTCTGCTAATGGATTCTCGTTGCCAATCAAGACTACAGCAGCTCCTCTACTATGCCCGTAGAGAAACAAGGCGTACGAATTTCCCCTTCTTGATCCTTTCGATCCTCGAGGCGAAGTCCGGCTGAGCCTGGCGTTGGGAAACAACTAGATTGTATTGTGCAACGGCTCTCAACGGTCAGGACTCGGACTACCACTGCGGCCTCGTTGAAGGGGTATTGAAGGGGGGGGAGAGAGGGTAGGTTGAGTGTTGTGTAGACGAGTAAATAGAATAACAAGGAAGACACGAAGATTAGCTGGTGTGGAGGGCGGGGTGGGAATACCATTATCTTGAATTCAAACTCAAACTAGTGGACCCCCTTTCCGCCAAGACCAGGAATTGTCGGATCAAAACAAACAAATGCTCCAATCAGTGCTCTCTTTGATTACTATCCTCCTATCTGATACACTCGGGCGAGTCACTTCCTGCGCCTTATTGGCCTTGCCCATCATCACGCCAGGCTCAGCATACTGTCAATCGCAGATGTATGCGCCATTTGGCGCTCTTCATCGATGTGTACATCTATATCTCCCAACGGCACGTCTTCTCCGTCTGGTTCCTTCACTGGGTCCCTCAGACCCTGAGATGCAGAAGAGGCTCGAGGACGACTTAATTTGGTGGCCGCGCCGTCTCACGCTAGAACTATCAGTCGCTGCAAGTCCTGTTGATCATCAACGTTTATACCAATCTATCCTTCTGTTGCACCAATCATTTGCCAGGTAGCCGCCACCTTCTGCTAATGCTTGATAGTGCAAGCCTGCACTGCACACTCTAAACGCTGGTTTATGATACGAGCACTAACTCAGTCCTGGACTCCTGTCAACCACTTGTTCATCAGAATTTATGCATAACCAGTCTTACGCAATTTCTCCACTTTCCAACAGCAGCTTCACACCGCTAGTCGTTGATTTTCGACAGACATGAAAATCTGCATGTCAATATATCTTGGCATCGTTTCCATCTCCACGTTCCACGAGCTACTTCGGTGGCGATTTTCTTCTTCTTCTGCACGCTTGATACACGCCACCCTGTACTTGAACTCTCGGCTTTCACGCCTCCGGATCTCATTTGGCGTCGAAACCCGCTTTGACAGGAGCATCGTGAGGATCCAAAGTCAACAATCGATCCACCACGGTACCGGCAATCTGCAAGCTACTCACTGTCTTTGATCCACTTGGATTGCGGGGATTAACTTTCTTCATGATTTGTTCTGGACTCCTCAACCTGAAGCATGTCACAATGGTACCACGATTGTGGGGAAGATGGCGCCAAAGTCTGAGGCTTCCCCTTATTGTGGAGCTGGCCGTTTACTAAAGTACTTCGCTCCGCCACTGACCCCTTCACAATGCACGCGACTTCGTGCAGGGGACAGCTTCGTTTGACTTATGCTACCGTACGGTCCCAAAGGCGAACTCTGTCACTGAAAGTCATCTTGAATTGATTACAGAAAGAAGACTCTCTCCGTTCTACGACACAAAGAAGTATAATTGACCGAGAACTTCTTGGTCCTTGAGCAAGACTAATTCCCCCTATCAACCATACACCAGACTCGAAGCGTGTCAATCCCACGCGCTTGTGAATACAATGTTCAGCACCGAACTGTTTGACGACCGCCACACAAGCGACATGGCGTGACGGCGTCCACAGATTGAGATGGGAAATCGTGATCTGGATATTTGACTTCCCAACAAAAAACCCCACCAAGCCCCATTCCGCCCACTCGCCCCACCATGAGGCTGATAGGCCAAAAAGACCCGACTTCGGTGTCAACGGCCACGCTAAAGCATGCCATCCGCGGGTGAGGCGCGCTAAGCCAAGATAGTACTAGCCGGCTGTCAAAGCGCTCGCTTAGAACTAAGGATTCTTTTATCTCCTCGGACTCTTGACTGACCCTCATCCAAACAATGTTGTGCATCTCTCTTCAACTTGCAGACATCCCAGAAGCTCATGATGAGAAAATCCAATGATTATCCAGTATAGCTTCGATTGGTCGTGTACTTTTGATCAACAATATGCATGACTATTTACATCAGACATACGTGCATGTACAGACTCAGCTCCACCTCCTCAGAAATCACGCTCCGGCATAGATACAAATTTACAGTATTCGATAACCTCTTTGATTCCGATAAACAGAAAAGATGACGGGATAAGACTATTGTCTGCACGCAGATATGCCAATGGGTTCAACACATTTCCTTTCGCAGAGCGGCTCCTTCCTGAATCAAAGGCTCACCCCTCTACATAAGGTATTCTTTGAGAGCGACGTCTGAAATCCACAGCAACGGTTGGCCCGGTTTCTTATCTATCGGTATGGTGGTGGCACTTCCAGAAGGCTAGTCGGGCCAGCCACCCTGCAGGTCCAATGCAGGGCGAAAACAGGGCAAGAAACCCCTCCACCGCTAAAGCGGACATTGATTGAATTAATATAAAGAGGTTGCGCAGTGAGCTGTTACGAAGTCTTGCAGAGGCTGTGTCGTACTTCCAAAAAGAGCAAAGGTGCACCATATCTAACATCGATCAAGCTGCATTCAACCCCTGCGCTCCGCCGAAGACCTGCCCAAGGGTGGCTGCTTTAGCTTATCTCTCTACACATAACGTGCGTTATCGAGGACCTTCCTCCGACGGCTGCATGTAGACAGAATTGCGAACCATCGCCGTCGAAGCCGCCATAATCCGTCGCCGGTAATTAACTTCAATTCCCATACTCCGTATAGCTTGATCTCTCCGCCCTTACGATCCGTTCATATCTAGCACACAAGCTACTTCATACGCTCTCCTCTTCTCCCAACAACAACAACAACAACAACAAGTGGACAATAGTAAACTCGTTTCGCATACGGAGGATGACACCAAAAGTCTTGAGCATGCGCTAACGGTAGAGGCATTCAAACTCTTAAGGCGTTAGCGAGACAAATGCCCCGGTATCCGCACCCGGATCCCCCAGAGTCAGTCCACTGCTCTTGATGCCCCTGTCCCTATACACATAGCGCATGCTCAAGACTGTTGGTGTTATCCTCCGTTTCTTCCCGAACACAGCTCCTTACCTGTTTCGGTATCCTTCCATCACCATCCCCATCCCCATCCCCATCCCAATCCCCATCCCCCTGCCCTCGGCCATTTACAAAACTAAAGCCCAAACGAACCCAAAAGCTCCTTGAACACAGTACGTAACTTAATCCTAGCGGCAGCGGCAACAGCAAGAGCCCACGAGGCCACACCTCGGGTGTACTCCCTTTCAACCCGGTTGCATACTTACTTACAGTACGTGGACGACGAAACAGACGTTCTGGAGAAATGGGGAGGAGGATGCGTAGCTAGGTATGTATATATGTATGTATGGAGGGTGGAGGGTGGAAGGTGGAAGGTTGAAGGTGGAATCATGTTAGTGGTATAGGTACAGCATATACCCCTACGATCCTCCCTCGAACTAATAATCCATCTCAATGCTCCCCTACCTATATAATATAACATGACACGTCACGTCACCACATGGATATAGAACGAGCAAAACCCAGCATCAGAGATGAAATAACCACGGGGTATATATCTCCACCCAACCTTTAGTCGAGAGCGCGGTAGGTATTTCTAGATAGCTTACAGCTAACGAGCAAGATATCATCTCATCTCATCTCAGCTCACAGGATACCGTAAAATATCCATCCCATCCCATCCCATCCCCAGCCAGCCCCAGCAAAGCTAAACCATGCGACCTCGATCTCTCACGATCTCAACGGCATAGATCCGCTCCCCATCATCAGAGAAAACGCCGATATCTCATCCTACATACAAACATACCGCTTTACAACATCATACCAAACCCCTACGCCTTCTCCCTCCCCCCTACCCCCTACCCCCTACCCAACCCTCACCCGCCCACCACCCACCCCCTACGCCTTCTCCCCCTCCACAAACTTCAACGCCTCCTCCTTCCCCACAACAACAACACTACTACTCTTATTCCCCAAATACCTCACCCCATAGCATTTTTCCGCCACCAGCAGCATCTCCGGCCGGAACGTCGTACAGATGAATTGCCCCCCTCCTCCTCCTCCTCCTCCACCTCCCTTATCCTTACTTTGACTCCCGCTCGCTCCTCCGCTCTCGGAGATGGAGTGCAGCATCTGCGCCACGGCGGTGCGGTATTGCGCGTCGAGGTTGGCGTCGATTTCGTCGAAGAGGTAGAAGGGTGCCGGGTCGCATTGTTGGATGGCGAAGACGAGGGCGAGGGCGCAGAGGCCTGTTGTTTTTTCGTAAGTCGGTGTGTGAAGTATTCAAAGGTAGGCGTAGGCGTATGGATAGGAAGAGGAATGGAAAGGGGACGACGTACTCTTCTGCCCACCGCTTAATTGCTGAATACGCTGCTGATCGTCATGTTTGCTGTTGAAGCTGACACTGATACCCACCCCCGTATAATTCTCCACGCTCTCCTTCCTCCTCTCCTCTTCATCCGCACTCTCCTCTTCGGCCTGTGTCGCTTTATCCGCTTTCCGCTGAATGACGAGCCGTCCCCGTCCGGCCGGGACGAGTTTCTCGAAAACATTAGCGAATTCGCGACTGACCTGCTTGAAGGTGCGCTCGATGGCTTCGTCTTTGCGCTGATCCAACACCGTGATCAATTCTTCGATGCTGGACTGGCCTTCAGTCAGTTCCGCTCTTCGCTTTTCGAGAGTATCGCGCTGATTGGTGAAATTGTTGTATTGCTCAAAGGCTTTCTTGTTGACGTGGCCGTATTGTTTCAGTGCCGCGTTGACTTTGTGGAGGCGCTTGACGATGGCGTCGCTTTTGGTCTTGTCGTACTTTTCGAGCGCGCCGTGGGGGAGGATGCCCAGGTCGCGGATCTTGATGGCCACCTCGGCGGCTTGCTGGGTGAGGATGCGGCGCTTTTGGATGGATTTCTCCATTCGCTTCTGGGTTTTCTCGATGGTTTTGGCGATGTCGGATTGTGAGGCGAGGATTTCGGTGTGTCGTTGGTTGAGGTCGTTAATTTCGGCGGTTGCTGTCTCGATGGATGAGTCTGCCTCTTCGAGCTTGCGGGAGACTTCTCCAACAGATTTGTTGATGCGTTTGAGATCTTGTTGAATTTGCTTCGCGTTGCCTCTGCCGCTGTCCTGGCTGTCGAACTCTTGGGACCTGAGTTGGTCGAGACGTGGACGTAGATTTTCGCGAAGCTCGATTTCGAGAATCGTCTTTCGAGATTCGAGCTCGCTGCGGCTAGAGGTCAGTTCTGAAAGCTGACGCCGGAGGTCTTGAGCAGTCGAGCTCAAATTCTCCAATTGGGTTTCCTCGTCTCGAGTCAATGCCTTCTTGAATTCGGATGCTATTTCGGCCTCGTGGGCATTCTGTTGATCGGTAAGAGCTTTGAAGTTTATCTCGATATTAGTTTTCGCTCGCTGCTTCTTGTCAAGTGTATCTTTCTTGTTGTCAAGACCAGCCATCTTATTTCTCAGCTCCTGCCGTAGTGGCCCATAGCTGTTTTCCTGTTGCATCCGCTTTTGCTCAATCTTCTGAAGATTGCCTACAGCTTGGGTAATTTCCTGATCTTTGCGCTCCAGGCCGCGCTTGATTTCCACTGATCTAGCTTTATGTGCATCACACTCATCTCGCCATTTCGTTACGTTGCGTACAGCTTGGACTCGCGAATGTCGGTTATCAGAGGACCCACCTGTGAATGCACCCTTCTTATCCGACCGGTCGCCGTCCATTGTGACACCATTGACACCATGACTCCTTGCGTACTGACCGGCTATGGTGAGACTTGGGCAGATTATAGTCTGACCAAAGACTTGTTGAAATGCTCTTTCGTAAGTAGGATCGAACTGAATCTTCTCAATCATGGGAATAGCATCGTTGGCCTTTGGTACATTGGCGGTCTTCGGGTTTACTCGATTCAATGGTATGAAGGTGATTCGTCCCAGCTTCTTCCTTTGCAAGATTTCGATGACCTTGGAGGCGGTATTGTCGTTATCGACGACGTAGTGGAACAAGCTGTTTCCCGCCGTGATTTCCACGGCTTTCCTATATCGTTCATTAACCTCCATCAGTTCAGCCAAGGTACCAAATACCCCATCGAGATTGTATTGTCGCTTGATGTCCCGCACAGCTGAGAGGCCTCGACTGGTGTTCTGATCCATCGTGTGGGAAAGTTCCTTTTCCGAATGCCAGAGTTCGGTTTGTGCATTGTGCAGTACGGAGCCAAGCTTTGCATCTTCTCTCCATAATTCCCTTGTCGCGCCATTAGTATGATGTCAACGCTTCAACTCACCTGTACTTACTTTCTCTCGTCCATGAGCTTATCCCGTAGGGCCTTAGCCTCTTGAATCTCTTTCTGCATGGCTTCATTGCTACCTCCTCGGCCATCTAGTTGCTCTTGGAGCCCAGTGATTTCCCCTTCCGTGCTTACGATGTCCGCTTCCAGTTCCGCTATGTCTTCACTTGTCTGGACCCTTACAGCCTTGACCTTTGCTAGGTCAGAGTAGCTGTTATTGATCGCGTTTCTGAGCCAGTCATCTCGCTCTCTCTTATTCCGGAAGCGAGCATTGCGGCCTTGCTTAGCATAAAGTCGTTGTCGGGTACCTTCTGCAGTGTCGAGCTCGGACTTGCTACTGGCCTCCTCCTGCATACTTGACGAGTATCTAGGCGTGATCTCTGCTAATTCTTTCTCATGCTCCCGGATCGACGTCTGAACCTTCACTAGCTCAGACTCGTAGCGTGCCCTCGCTTGTTGTGCTGCCGACTGGCCATCGGTGGAACTTTTGACTTCAAGTTCAAGCTGGGCTTTGCTTTTTGCTTTCTCTTTCCACTCATCCTCAAGCTGCCTTTTATCGACCTTGAGGAATTCGACCTGCTGCTTCAACTCGCTGATCTGTGCGTCCACTTCTGCAAGATCCTTTTCGCCCTGTATAAAACGTTCCGAACTGTCATCAGTATCTTCCAAACCTGTCTGCCGTTGTTCGTCAAGATTCTCCAGCTCATTTGCGATTGCTACCTGTTCTCGGTGGTCTATAGTGTATTGCAGACATCTTCGCTCTTTATCCTTGTCTTGATAGTCTCGAAGTTCTTCCTTCTCCTCCTCCAGCTCAGCAAGTCGCTCTTTGATGTACTCCAGCAGCTCATCAATCTTCTCCCTCTTGTTGTTCGTCTCGGTCATAATTTTCAATGACTCGGTCCTCCTAGCTTCGTAAACCTGTGTTCCGGCCACTTCCTTGAGCAAATTCAGCCTTTCGGCATCTTTCATGTTCGTCAACGCAGTGACACGGCCTTGAGGTACAATATAGTATGGATTCGATCTCGAAAAGCCAGCCGATTCAAGCAGGTTCATGACATCTGACTTCGTAGCGTTCTTGCGATCCAAAGAATACTCATCCTTCTTCATGCCTATCGTTCGCCGTAGGATGAGCTCAGATTTACCAGTAGGAAAACGGTCGTCGCTATTGTCGAAGATGATCTCCACGAAGGCGGACATGACCGCTGCACCCGTTCCTTCCTAGGAGCTCTGTCAATCGCGCAGTCTCCGCGCATGGGTTTGCGAAGGTACGTACGTGGAGTAGTGCATTCCGCTCTTCTCTACCCATCTGAGTATATGCATCGCTGAGTACAAATCGGATGGCTGCGAAGAAATTGCTCTTCCCGGAGCCATTGCGGCCCACAATGACGTTGTGCTTCGGGGAGAAAGGCTCGATAACGGTCTGCTCCTTGTAGCTGAGACATACGTAAGTAAATGCAACTCGTCGAATTCAGCATACACGACGGTCATACCTTTTGAAACCCTGGATGATGATCTGCTTGATGTACATCCTGTCTATATCCGGGCACGAGATGTCTTACCAACGGTAAAATCTGCTACTCGTTGTGCGGCGGCTGAAGAATATAATCGCAGACTCATGTCGCGTGGTATCAGGTATCATGAGCTCGTTAATCGTTCACACCCTGTTCGACACTGCGGGCAACGCGACAGATAAACGCGCTAGCTCAGAGATCTACCGAGTTTTAGCCGAAAATAGCGGAAGTCCTCCATGCTATCGCTAGACCTACTGCAGTAAACGAAGACTTTCCTGAGTAAAGCAATCCAATGCCAAACCCCGAAGACCCTGCTGCAGGGCAGCAACCGACTCACCACTTCATACCTGGTCAAGGCTACCAAACCAGCGCCGCCGAGACGGTGGAAATCGGCTCGACACCGGAACAGGATGAGGTACAAGAGGATGTTGATGAAGACTACGATGATATCTTCGCAGGCGAAGACCTGGATAACGAAGATTATGCCTCGTACAACCCGTCAGATTTCACCAAAACTTACAACAGGCAACGCCGCCTGCAGGAAGTCGCTTCCGACCCGAATGCCTCGAAGTTGACTTTTCCCAAAGCGAATCCTCAGAAGCCCACGGCAAATACTTTTGCCTCTATAGACGATCAAGTTACTACGTTATCGCGGCATGCAGGGAAGCTAAAGCTCGATGACAGACAGTCTGGCCTTGGGGCCAAACAAGACAGAGTCGCAGATAAGAGCGATAGAGCCACAAGCGAACAAGTACTAGATCCGCGAACCCGCATGATCCTGCTACAGATGATCAATCGCAATGTTGTTTCTGAAGTCAACGGATGTCTCTCCACTGGGAAGGAGGCAAATGTCTATCACGCTCTCAGTGTCCCGCAGGGGGAGGGCTCCGAGGCTGCAGTGGCGCCGCTACACCGAGCAATCAAGGTCTACAAGACTAGTATCTTAGTCTTCAAGGACAGAGACAAGTACGTCACGGGGGAATACAGGTTTAGGCAGGGCTATAGCAAGAGCAACAATCGGGCTATGGTTAAGGTTTGGGCGGAGAAAGAAATGAGAAATCTAAAGAGAATCTATGCATCTGGAATACCATGCCCCGAGCCTGTCCAGCTACGCCTACATGTTCTCGTGATGGGCTTCCTCGGAGATAAAAGAGGGATTCCAGCGCCGAGATTGAAAGATGTGGAGCTTGTCGGTAGTGATATCGAGGCGAGATGGAAGGTCCTCTACCTACAGCTGCTAGGATACATGCGAATTTTGTATCAGGTATGCCGTCTAGTTCACGCCGACTTAAGCGAATATAACGTTCTATACCACGAAGAAAAGCTATGGATCATTGACGTAAGTCAAAGCGTTGAGCATGATCATCCCCGGAGTTTGGAATTTTTGAGGATGGATGTCAAAAATGTCAGTGACTTTTTCCGACGCAAGGGAGTGGACATACTGTCAGAGAAGTCCACATTCGGATTTGTGACAGCGGCCCATGGCAGCACAAATCTAAAAGAAATGACCGGAGCTTCGCAGACACTGTACGAAAACCGGCCTGAAATAGAAACGGGAGAGGACCCGCAAGCCGAGGTTGACAATGAAGTGTTCCGCAATCAGTACATACCACAGACCCTCGAGCAAGTCTACGATATCGAGCGGGATGTTGGAGAGGTCGCAAAAGGCGCGCAAGATGACCTCATCTATCGTGACCTGCTCGCAGGAAAGCTAAGACAAGATGGTCCTATCACTGAAGCAAAAGACCGCTCAGAAGCTGATGACGGAGATGGCCATGCCTCTTCAGCTGCTGAAGGTGAAGAAAGCGAAGAGGATCCTTTTGCGAAGAAAGAGCCACGTGGGAAGCGGTTCGAGGACAAAGATACTAAGAAAGAGCATAAGAAGCAAGTGAAAGAGGAGAAGAAAGTGCAACGAGAAAACAAGATACCCAAGCACGTCAAGAAAAAGATGATCAGCAGCTCCACGCGTCGCAAGCACTGACACTAAAGGAGGAGAATTTCTGAAATGAAATGGAGGCAAACTCTGGAAGAGAGCTATATTGTGACTTGATATCTAGGTACGTCGAGCATCGAACCATGCATATGCCAATTTCAATGACGAACACAATACACTTGAACTTACTTCCTCCCAGCTGCTGCAGTGTTCCTTGCTTGCACAGGAACCTCATCAGTCTATGCAATGAGGAATTGAAGCGAAGCCCCTTTTGCTTCCCATGCAGAAAAAAGAGAGCACTGAGAAATCTTCCCATTCTCAAATGCTATGTTATCGAATATCATGCCTTACCCACGCTAATGCCTCACTACTAGGGACACTGCGATAAACGGGGTGTTTGATACACTAACAACCCACAAGAGCTTATCTATTGCTCGCCATGGATACGTCGAATGGTTCGATGAATCACAGATTTCGAGATATCTGGCACCCTCGCCACCTCATCTTCAACCGATGTCATCTCATATCGGAACGGCCCAACAGTCAAGCCGGGCCAGATATCGACTGGCAGGAAATCACCTTGCTCCTTGCTGAAGGCCTCTCGTTCCGCAAGATCGTCTTCGTAGAGTATCTCAAGTCGAGCTCTAGCTTGCTGAACCTCTTTCTCCATCTTCACCTCCACGTCTTTCCTCCGGCCAACCTCGATGAGTAGATTATCATAGGCTCTCAGGAAGCCATCGTAAAATTGGGTCAAGCTTTCTAGCTCTTCTAATAATTGTTCGACTTTCGCCTTCTCCGCTTGCCATCGAAGAACATGACCCTGGCTTCGTGTGATATACTTGGGTAGTTTACGTCCAATGTCTTCCAAAAGTGTATAGGCCGTCGTGGTGGATATATGCTCTTTATCCAAAGCCTCAGTACTCGCCTCCACTTGCTCATACAGGGTTTCCATATCCGCAATGTGACTTCGGATATCCATGACCGCGCCTTCAACATGCTCAGCATCCTCCTCCAGCACTGTCATCATCTCATCCCGTTGCTCAGCGCTTATGGGCTCTGGAGGCGCTCCGTCAGATTCCTGGCCGATGTCTAATCCTCCCGGCAGTTCGCCTACGATCTTTTGCGCCACATCCCCACCTCCGTCTTGGTGTTTGACGGCTGTAACGCACATGTCGTAATGTCTCACCAAACCCTCCAATTCGCCTGCCATATCCCTGGCATGGTTTTCCATCTCATGCAATATATTCGGTATTAGTGATCTTTCATCGTTCACCGCAATCTCTTCCGATCTGCGCAGACATTTGAAGTCAGTACTCCTTTACTGGCGATCTGCAACATCAACCTGAATGAGGTATGGGGTATCCTCCGATCCTCCAATCCATGCAACAGCAATGGCCCGAAGGAACCGTGCCAGAGTATTATAATACCCAGACATTGTTTTATGAATCATACAAACAGTGAAAATTGTGCCTTACCTAGCTGGAGAACCTCGCTCAGCATTGAGCGTCTTCTTCACACACAACATATCCTCAAAGAAAGCTTGATTGTCATCTTCGGACTCCTTAAACCCCTCCCCAGCCTTACCAATAATCCCTTTGATCGACTCTGTCAACCCCTCGACGCCCCCTTCATCCACAAAATCTAGCAGACTTCTCCTCCCTTCTTTCTCTGACCTCAATCCAGCTTCCACAATGGTCCCTCTCAACGTATCCAGAGTTTCCCTCAGCCGCGCATCCGCACTATTCAGCCTCAAGATAATAGCTCCAAAATCTTCGCTGTCTTGCCTGGCCGTATCCTGGGTGTTCAATTGCACCTGCTCCAAGACATCGAGTTGGGAGCTTATGCCAGAGCGGAGAAACGAAGTGCGAGCGGTGAGTATGGCAGCTTTTTCCAGAGAGAGGCGCGTAGATGTACATAAGTTGTTGGCGCGGTAGACGTGGGAGATGGAGGAGAGGGAGCGTTTGGCGGCGAGGAGATGGGCAATGAGACCCTCTTCTGCGCCCGTGTCCATGACGTAGGAAGTGGACTGAAATCAATAGCACTCAGTCTAAAGACGAGCAAAAAGGTAGTACTCAGGATAGCAGCCCAAGATACCACAATTGTAAAGCTTTGAGATTCCCATTAACACAGCAGGTATTGACACGGTTTGCATATTTGTGTGGCCAGAAAACGTCAATGACGATCTCAAATACGCGAAGCTTCCAGTCCCAGGACCTGTTGAATATGGGACTCGTGCTTCCAATGGTCCGCCTTCCATGGAAAGCTTGTGCACAAGAAAGTGGGGAGCGAACGAGCAAGGGTCCTTGAGGCTGACGGGAAGGAGCGAGCGAGCTAAAGCTGCGGCCCGAGACTTTCAGTAATGTGCTACGAGGGCTAGCTACAATGACATACGCTGTAGGCAATTCGAATTCCGGCGATTCAAACAGTAACTTGCATGCTAGAGCTTTCGGACCTCATCAGTATTGGATGACAATGATGATCACGTTGGATAAGAGGTGGTGAACTCTGGACCAAATCGCTCGACTTCGCACGCCATCGATTGCGAACTCACCGAGCGTGCGCAGCCGCCATATGAGCACATTCTTTCTCATTGCCTTTGCACGAATCTTCCACTACTGTTACTCTCTGTCATTGCCAGTTTCCTCCTCCAATTCGCCAACATCTTCAGCATCGGCAACCTGCGATTCAGGGCACAAACAGCATGTCTAAACCAGGAAGTAATAGCGAAAGCCTTGGGGTGGAGCAACATGCACAGAGTCCGTCAAAGAGAAGAAGAATCTCGCCGCCAGATATCCTCTTTCCCAGCAATGGAGTATCTAGAAACTTTCCTGTCCCAGAACGCCCAACGCAAGATCTGAGCGCTCGTCACGACATCTGTTCGGACAATCACGACAACATATCAATTTCAGCTTCTTCCAAACAGGCGAGCCAAACCGTCGCTCCATTTCTGGCCGAGCATATCCCTGAGCAGTATGCGCCCGGGGGAGGGTGGGATTCGTCAGGGAATGCGAAGCAAAGAGATCCGAATACCAAGTTTTGCTACAGACACAGACCAGATCTCAAATGTCGCAGGCAGGTCAACGAACCATCTATGGAGCAGCTGCAGAACGAGCTGCAAGACCTCTCCCATGGGGATCAGCAGGCTATAGCCCACGTGTGGTCCCTCTTCTCAGCGGCGCCCGCCAAGCAACGGAACCTCATCCTGCAAGGCATACTTTCGCAATGCTGTTTCCCCCAGCTATCGTATCTATCGACCAACGTTCGAGAACTTATCCGCATTGACTTCATGACCGCATTGCCTCCGGAAATATCTTACAAAGTTCTTTGCTTCTTGGACACGACCTCATTGTGCAAGGCGGCTCAAGTCAGTCAAAGATGGAGATCACTTGCGGACGACGATGTGGTATGGCATAGAATGTGTGAACAACATATCGATAGAAAATGTCCAAAATGCGGCTGGGGCTTGCCATTGTTGGAAAGGCAGAGACTACGGGCTTCAAAGAGACAGATACAGCTGCGGGCTACAGGCCAAGGTCTTAATGAATGGTCCCCAAATATAACACCGTACCCAGAAGCGGCAAGGGATTCTTCACCATTCTCGCTGCACAACGATTCATCTGATACGCAAGAGGCTGCTACTTCATCGGTCGATGGATCCGAACGGAAACCGGCGACGCTCACTGTTTTGTCACCACAGAAACAGCTTCCAACACCCGCAGGTACCGATGATGATTCGTATTTTCAACCACGGACTCGACCTTGGAAGGATGTCTATAAGGATCGGTTTCAAGTGGGTACAAATTGGAAGCATGGACGATGTTCCTTACGGAGCTTCAAAGGGCACACAAATGGAGTGATGTGCCTACAATTCAGTGATCATCTATTAGCAACTGGAAGCTATGATTCAACCATCAAGATCTGGGATATAGATACAGGGGAAGAGATCAGAACACTGAAGGGCCACACTAGTGGAATACGATGCCTTCAATTTGACGAGACGAAACTGATTTCTGGAAGCATCGACAGAACCATCAAGGTATGGAATTGGCGGACCGGAGCTTGCATATCAACCTACACCGGCCATTCGAATGGTGTCATCGGCCTACATTTCGACGGCTCCGTGCTGGCGTCGGGCTCCGCAGACAAGACCGTCAAGATCTGGAACTTTGAGGATAAATCCAAGTTCACGCTGCGCGGCCATACCGATTGGGTCAATGCAGTACGAGTTGACGCGCCCTCTCGTACACTTTTATCAGCGTCCGATGACCTTACCCTTCGCCTCTGGGATCTGGATTCAAAGTCGATTATCAAAACGTTCGAAGGACACGTCGGCCAAGTGCAGCAGGTGGTGACTTTGCCTCACGACTTTGATTTCGAAGAAGTCGAGACGGAAGATCACGACGACGACGTCTCTTCGACCACGAGCACCCCTCCCCAGCCCAGCGGTCGCCAAGCGAGTACCGAGCCTATACTTGAGCCTTACGGTCCTGGCTTCACAACATGTGACAGACCGTTGCCGCCTCGATATGTCCTTACTTGCGCCTTGGACAATACCATCCGGCTGTGGAACACCTATACCGGCAAGTGTCTCCGCACGTACTTTGGACATGTGGAGGGTGTCTGGGGATTGGCGGCCGATTCGTTACGTGTTGTTTCCGGAGCTCAAGATCGGATGATCAAGGTCTGGGATACGAGAAGTGGCAAGTGCGAGGTATGTGACTCCGACTGTTATCCACTGTGGTGACTTTACTGACACTACACCACTAGCGAACATTCACGCAGAGCGCAGGGCCTATCACCTGCATCGGCTGTAAGTAGCCTGACTTTTACATTCCTTCCCCACTATTACTCTTTTTGTAATCGTGAAATGTTCGTCAATGTATGCGATCATGAACGTTTCTTGTAACCCAATTATGTCCTGGGTTGGAGCCATGCTAACTTTGAAACAACACAGTGAGCGACAGCCGCATCGTTACCGGCGGCGAAGATTGCGAGGTGAGAATGTACAGCTTCTGAGATGAGGTGGCAAAATCTCACTGCGAACACGATCAAAATGTACGCTATCGGGTGCTTGCTGATGCTGTTACTTAAGCGTGCATTTCAACACTGGCAGATACCCTTGATGTACATGCTTTGACGAGAATTTGGTATGTAAGATAAGGTCTCAAAGAGGTATCAAAATCTATTACTTGGTAGAAACATTCATATCACTGGATCGATTTGCTCTCTTCTCGGGCATCACTCTCCCTTCCAATTATGCATCTACGGTCGTTCGCTAGCCTTTCACGGCGTGTCAGCTGTCTGTTTCTATCTCTGAATCTCATATCAACATGCATGCACCAGGATACTAGCTTCACTCTTTCATGTACTACTTGGTCACCTCTGGGCTTGGAGTATATCGGGATTTTGGTCACCAACTGTGTTTCTTTGATTCTACTAGATTTTGGTTTCGTTCTTTGAGATGTATCTCGTATAATGATCGGGGTTTCAGACTGTTCTTTTATTCAGAACAGTGAATCAGAGTAAATTCGCTTACTAATGAGCCGAGCCAATGGATCATTAATCCCGTTGAATTAGAAGAAGGAACAGAACAGCTTGATGAGCCATTTGAAAGTATTCCAGCTAATCAGTACACGTTCTATAGTATTCCGCCCTCTTCTAATAGATTTTCCGCCTAACTCGCGACTATTCTATTATTTAGAATAGAATATTCTGAAACCCCTTAATGTCTCATTCGGTATTTATTTATGGCTATATATATGGCATATACACCCCGACCTTAGGATTTGCACTTACCCTTTTCCTTTGGGAAAGGGAGCGGGGTGGTGCAACGGGGTACTGATAGAGCCTGACGTAGGATCCCCAACCTCCTGCCAAGACCATGCTACTTCCAATAGAGTCTGTCAACAGACCTCCTCTTGGGGTCCTGACACTTCGACCTACAAATGTCGGGCGCATTTTAACCACTAATGTCTACACAGCCTTCGGAATACTTGGCGGTCAGAAAATCCCTCTACTTGAGTCTTGTGCATACGCTAACAGCGCAGGGCATTCGGCTATGCTTAGCTGAAGAGGCTCATCCATCGCCATCTCTTCTCCCTCCTCGATATACATGGAACACCAGAACCTCTTCAATCTCGAGCCTGACTGGTAATTGCATACTTTGGTCGCGCTTCGTGGTCATTGACTGATACCGTGTCCTGTCGGTTTCGGCCATCGCTGGCCTTTTCGCCATGAGTGAGCATTGCCGCAGTATCAGGTCGTCTGTGCAATCTATTACTCAGGTCGACGAAGAGAACGCACAGACGAATCTTTCAATCCCCTCTGAGAGCCATCCTATCCCACGTGAAGAGGTGGAACGGCCACGACGCTCGTCATTATTGTTTAAAGGTATGTCACTGCTGTCGCTGAGCACACCTCCATTATAGAAGGAATCTAAGCACGACGGTCTAGAGTACACCCTTACAGGGCAGCTCCGTGCTACTGTCTTGAATTCTTGGCTGAACATATTGCTACTACTCGTGCCAGCTGGGTTTGTAGTCCGCTATACTAAAGGCAGTTCTGTTACCACATTCTTGGTCAACTTCTTCGCGATATTGCCGCTCTCTTTCAATGCCGAATTTGCTATCGCCGAATTGATCCTTCGTATCGGTGAGAATTGGGGCGGCCTGGCCTACATCACAATTAGGTCCGATACTCAGGTTATCCTTATACCCACTACCCATTTATACGCTGACAATTGCAGCAACATTGTACAAATTGTCTCGTGTATATTCCTCCTCCGAGCAAAGCAGCTAGATGTCTTGCAAACGAATCTCATCGGTGGCATTCTTAGCAGTATTCTCCTGATCTTGGGACTCAGTATCGTTTTCGGTGGCATTAATCGTATTCAACAACATTTCAACTTGACAGTGGCTCATCTCTCGGCGAACCTACTTTCTCTCGCGGCCACGAGTCTTCTCATACCTACGGCTTCCCACCTATTGTTGCAGACCTCTGAAAAGAACTTAGTTCGCCTATCGCGCGGAGCGGCATTTGTCCTACTTGCTGTTTACGCAGCGTTCCTAGTCTTTCAATTCTACTCCCATGCCAATGTATGGGGTTCTCCGAATGAAAAAGTACCCAAGCGCTCGGTTGAACATATTGATGCCACGAGAGCTATAGCGATTATGGGAGCTGGATTAGGCGCAGCTGGGGGAGCATGTACGAACCATGAAGACTTCGTAAGCTCTTCAGAGGTAGACAAGTACCGTAAACAGCTCTCGAAATATGTTCTTCCGGTTTTTCTGATCATCGTAGTAACGATGACAGCCTTTTGCACTCAATTTGCCGTCGACAGCATTGATGCTCTGACCCAGAAGGCAAATTTATCCAAAACCTTTATCGGTCTGATCCTTCTACCAATTCTCAACAACGACTTCACACCAATAACACGTGCTATCAAAGACGACTTACACCAAACGATGGTCTATACAATCGGCAAATGCCTGCAGACCTCACTATTCGTGACTCCTCTAATGGTTATCATCGCCTGGTGTATGCACATCGACTTGACGTTGAACTTTGACGGATTTGAAGTAGTTCCGCTCTTTTCTTCGGTCCTGCTGCTCAACTACCTCATCATCGATGGCAGGTCCAGCTGGTAATGTGTTCCATTGCTGGATCTGAATCATCTACGTAGACTAACGTTATATTAGGATCCAAGGAATTCTGTTGATCGCGGACTGGATAATCATAGCACTCGCGGCGTTTTTTGCAACATGAAGAAGCCGAGAACGTTGCTGAATGGCATTGGGTCTGGGTTCAGGCTAGAGGAACTCATATGCTAGTTACAACGACATGTCCTATAGCATTGCAAACACAATCGGTATATGCATGGTGATTATATATATATATATACACTACATTATGACGCAAGGTATGTAAGAGACCACCTCCAAGTTCACTGTTCTCCATCCAAGAAGCACATTATACCCAAACCTCCCAGACTCGTTCTGAAGGAGATGGCGGAATGACCGGATATGAGAGCCCATACAAGCTTCGTGGCATTATTACTAAAACCCAGTCCAGAAAATATTCGCACTACCTCTCAGCAATAAATCGCATTTCCTATCGCCGCAGGTCATGAGGTACGGAAACTTTCCACAATTCCTGGTATAAAGTTCAGATATAAAATGCCATTTGTTCAGGAACCCGCGCAGAAAATGTGCAAATAGCGCCACAAACCACGGGAATTGTGGGAAGGCACCTGGTTTCTGTTCAGATGTGGTTTATCAAACCACGGTACATAACGCAATAAGCCTCGAAAGGCGTGAAGAAGACGTGACTCAGGGTCATGAATATTGCACATTATTCAGGACAGGAACCCACACATGTGACTGGACAGTCTTGGCCTGCAGCAGATAGCCAGCCCTGCCTCCCTGCTCCAATCCTTTCTTTCTTCAGCCTACGGGAACATACAGAAACGTACATATCAAATACTCAATATCAACACAGTCGAACACTCGTTCCCCAGTGAATATCGAGGAAGATAAAGCGCATATATAAAAATCAGAAACAAGTCTCACAAACTTGATTCCCGGTGAACTAGGACCAAAATATTCCAGCTCTTCGCTTTTTCAGAACCTGGAAATTTTACCTGATTCACGCGAAGTTTTTTTTATATATATATCAATAATTATCAGATATGTCCGTCATGCATGCGAACGGAGGCTCCACCGTGCTGAGTTCGTTTTACTACAATCCGTCCGTCACACCGGGAGTCGGTCACACTCCACCATACTATGCAGGCGGCGGGAGAGCAGGTCACGGCTTGAACCCACTGTATATGGGGGACGGTTACGCGGCGGCGATTGCGCGGTTGTATTCGGGGCTACCGTCTGCGACCGCGGCTCTCGAGCCCGTAGACCGGGATGACGGTGTTGAGAAGCTGATTGAAGGCTTCGGCAAGCTGTGCATCGGGAAGTTGTCGTCAAGGGTGGAGGTGGTGGGGAGAGGGGAGGGTGGGAGTGCTGGTGCTCTGGAGCGCTATGAAGAGAACCTGTGTCTTTTGATGCAGGATTTCGAGATTAGGGCCAGGCATGAGTATGTCCTTACTCGGGAGTGGCCGAAGCCGGAGTGCGAGGAGTCGGCTCTGAGGCTGTCGGCGCGGTTGGATGGGGTTGAGTGGCGGAAGGTGGCATACCGTGAAGGGTTCATGGAAGAACTGGTCTGTTGTTCCTTTTGTGCAGTTTCTCACCCCTTGAGACTACACACTCCCTGTCCGACATAGTCAAATGCTGATTTTGAGTTTGTATAGGACCTGGTATGGAGGGCGAAGGTGAAATTCGCAAAGAGAGACGAGGTGTTCCAGGTGGTGTGGGAGTACGTGGCGGGAATGGGTAAACATCATTTTGTTCAACTCTTCTTCCCGCTTTGAAGAAACATGCTGACATCTACAATTTCTCTAGCACGGGTGTGGGTGCCGACAAAAGAGAGACACAGGGACTGCTACCATCACGATGGAGGCAAGAAATTCAGATTCTACCTCGAAAGGGGTCCATCTGCCACCCATCGTGAGAACAAATACTTTCGTCCAGAAGGACCAACACCACGACGCTCGGGGGGATTCTTGCCGAGGTCGAATCCCAAGTTCTCTTAGGCGATTTTCCTCTCGGGTGTCATCAACTTTTCCTTTAATGTCTTTTTCCTTTAATGTCATTGTCCCTTTCTGTACCCAATTCACCGGGTATGAGGCTTTGGAGCTAGCAACTCGCACTGTCGATATGACCCGGTGAGCACCCACGTGTGAGGCTTTGGAGCTAGCTACTCGCACTGCCAATATAACGTGGGGATGAACAACTTTGCTTTTACTCGTTTTTTGGAATTTCTCGCAAACACTGTCAAGTACAAGTATCCCGCCGTCCTGAGCGCTTAGGCCAAGGGCTCCGGCTGGGAGGCGCTGAACGTGGCGCCCGGGATGGCAATGGGTTGCGCCTTCACGAGGTGCCTTGTCCTGTTAGTAGCCGCTATCATGGTCCTGGAGCTTGCTCTGGATAACCATCGGTACTGGTGAACTAAAGCAACCCTTTCCCCTCCTCACGATCCAATACACCAGGCATAATTGCTGCGTGATCACCTTCAGTCATCCACCACTTTCATACTCCGGACTAATTGTGGAAATAGGTACGAAACATTTTCGAGCGGATTTGGGCAAGACAACAACAAAATCCTTGAACAAAGTTCTCATCAGGAGAACACCAAGCAGACAAGGCCGTCAATAAGACCGCTTCACGCAGAGGATCGTGGCCATGTCACAAAACAGACCATACCTCAATTGCCATAGCCACGTCTAGCGCATCCCTGTTCAAAGGCCATATTCAGGATAGCTGGATAGCGGTACGTCCATACTCAGCCCAGATCTCCAAGTCCAACTAATCATGATACAAGCAGTAACCGACGCAGCCATACCAAAGGTTGAATCGAAGCCGAGATGCTTTTAGAGAGTGCGACGATGAGACTGTCGATAATTTCCTAAAGCCTTAAAATGAGAGTCAAATGCGACAGTCTAATCAGTGTATTGTATCCCCGAATCAAATGGAGCTGTCGCCGTCTGTTCGTTGGCTCAGCCGCCGTGTAACCATCCAGAACATGCCATCGCCTCAATGACCTTCTTCCATTTCAATTTCAAATTCTGTCACGAAGATCGCTGCTTCCATCCATATTTCTGCGAACAGGAAGCTGTTGTGAAACCCTCGGTAGAAATCGTGCGAGTGCAGCAAGTTTTCGAAGAACAAGATCCCCTACTCTGTGCGCTTGGACTCAGGAGATAGGAAATCATACTAGTCGATGGGTTGTCGCAGGCGTAGGTAGTTCCTCCCTTAGACTTTTGAACACGCGTCCCTTGCTGAGCCCAACTCTTACATTGGCTGCCCAAAAGTGCTGAATTCGCAAGAGCATTACCAGTCGTTGCTCCGAGTTGTTTGGCAATATGACAGCAAACCCACGCATGATAAGAGGCATGCAAACATCCAATAGCGCGTTCTGCTGGAGTGAGTGCGTAGCCATGTCACGACTTAAGTATTTATCCAATCCTTGTGAGTCTTCCCCTTCATCCCTCGTAACCTCGACGAGCCCTCGACTTTCAGATGACGTACTATTAGCACCTTCCGAGTCTCATTATACTATAGTCCTATTTCCCGTCCCATCTTCCTCACCACCAATTCCAAAGTCGAAACCGCTTCCAGCCGGCTCCCCGTTGCTACCCAACCTGATCACCAACCCGGCCTGCACTCCCGCTGTAATCTTCCCCCCGGTAAAATCCACTCCCTTTCTCGACTTCCGACACTCCTCATTCATAAACATGGCCGCATCCCTAACCTCCAACCACCTGCCCTCCAAACTCGGCACGCCATCCCTCAGATTCACCACCACGGCACAATCTTTGAAACTCCTCCGGACTGGAAGGCGAAATTCGTTGTAGGGGTGGCCTGTGTGGAAAAAGCCATGACCGAGGACCGAGGGGAGGGAATTAATCGCTACTCTGCAGTTGTCGAAACGGGGACGATTTTCGCGACCGAGGATTGGGCGTTTAGTGCATTTGAGGCGGGGATCAGTCGGTGCGGTGACATTCAGGATTGATGGTGTGACGGCAGAAGACGTTGGGGGTGAGAGGGACAGGTTGAGAGTCTGGGGTTGAGCGAGGTTGAGAGCGAAAATGGTTGAGGTAAAGAGCGTAAGGAGGACAAGTATAAACAGACGATAAATCATTCTCTGTGACGTGAAAGTTAACCTGATTATCCTGATTGATGAGAAGACCCAGGCCGGAGGTGAAAGCTTCGCAGTCGATGAACGTCACGGGCTTACGGGGCTTCCGTGGATTGTGTATTAAGTGTGGGAAAACGTACTTGAGCATCCCGGCGCAGGATTCGTTGGAACACACAAGTCTGTTGCGCATGGCGCTTGTTTAAGAGGTACTCCTGTCATGTTGTTCAGCCCTCTTCAGCGGCTATGCCATTGGTAGATGTCATGAGCTATTGGCACATTGTATTTCCTTTTGGAGCGCATCCTCCATCGCCACGTCCTATGCGCTCACTAAGTTGACACACATCCACGCTTCTTCTCTACCAACCTGCGACGGCCCACGAAATGTCTCGAATATGCCCGAAGGACTTACTCTTTACAACCCTACTACTACTAGTTGTCACGTTTCTTGGGAGGACATCCTCTAACATGTTCCAAAAGATCGAAGCCATGATGCTCTTATTTGGCTCCGAATTTCTGATGTGTCAGGTCAGATTATATCCCATTTATGACAACGTACGTTGGTATATTGATGACCGGATCAAAGGAAAGTTTCAAAATGTAATCAAGGAAAGTTTGGAGACTGCTGAAGATACTTGAGCGCGTTTCTTAAGATCATTGAACCGTCTGGTCGGCGCTGACGTGATAATAGCCGCGCAACCACACCTGAATCTTAGGATAATTCTTTGCCGCTTCAATGGCACATTGCTCGGAGCCATCGGGCAAGACATGTTTCAACTTCGCACCTTTTCTAGCCAAGAGTTGCACTGAATCAAACCGGGCCATGGTTGCAGCGCACGCAAGTGGAAAGCTGCATTTTTCGGTCCAGCGATCAATCTCAGCGCCAGCATCCAGAAGGATATTGAGAATTTCCACAAATCCTCGGGATGCTGCGATGGAAAGAGCGTAATACGGCTCTCCATCATTGCGGAAAGCATCACGCTTTTGGGTATCATCTAAGTGTTCGAGAAGCCACTTCAGCATGTTGCTATTACCGTCGTAGACATGACACCCGATTAGAGAGGCCAGCTGAGAAGTTTGAAGATGAGCAAGCGAGGCTCGGGCTTTAACAAGATCTAAAAGACCTTCATCATCCGAGCAAAAGTGCAAGGGTGTGTTACTATCCATGTCAGAGTCTGTGAAACTCAGTCCGACTTCCAAGAGACCAGGTATCACGAGACTTTGGCGTCTAGAACAAGCATGATGGAGAGCAGACCACCCTTTGATATCCTTGGCTCCAAAATCGGCTCCTCTCTCCTTCAGCAAATCAAGCACTTCAAGATGACCTGCCTTTGCCGCCTTCATAATTGGCGTGGTGCACTTTCTTGCTCTAGCATTGATGTCAGCGCCATCATCGAGCAGCTTTCGTATCATGTCCACCTGTCCGAACTTTGCACAGCTATGAAGAGGCTTGTCCAGGTCTTTTCGTTCTAGGGAAACTTTGTCGTCGCTAGGTTGCGAATTTCGAATCTCATTTTGCTGAAACGTCGTATGCTCTGCAAGCCGCCTAGCAGCTTGTATATGGCTGACATCCAGAGCCACGAGCTGCGGCGTGAAGTTTCTAGTATCTATGGCACTCGCATCAGCACCATGACCAAGCAAAACTTCGATGGCATTGATGTTGCCGTCCTCCGCAGCGACATGGAGGGCTGTCCATCGCCATTCAGTGCATCTCAAGTGAACATCTGCCCCTTTTGACAGTAGCAACGGAAGTGTGTCAAGGTGCGAGCTTCGGTCGCCCGTGGCTAGATACAGCGCAGTGAATTCGTCATTACCAACAATGCTGTTCACATCATGCACAAGACCAGCACCGAACAGCCAGCTCAAAACACTAGGCCTTCCATGGTAAGATGCAAAATGGAAGTAGTCCATGTTTTCAACCACCGTGACCTCTGGGCCCATATTAAGCGAGGTTTTGAACGTCTTAAACCAGTTGATTTTGAGTTCGGGCATCGCGAGGAGGGTGGCCAGTACGTCGTCATGCCCCGCCAAACAAGCATCGCCGATGGAGTCATACCCCTCAGTGACGGCACATCTGGCTCCTCTTTCATATAGCAATCGTATCACTCTCAGCCGTCGGTGAAAGCAAGCGCACATGAGTGGGGTTCTACCATCTGATGACAAGCAGTCTGTCTTGATTCCCATGTTGATAAGCTCTTCAAGGACTTCAACATTGCCGGCCGAGGCTGCGATGTGTGCGGGTGCAAGCCCATCTGGCCTGTACTTTTCCAGATTCTTGGATGACGAGAGGATAGTCCTTATCAATGCTTTGTCGGGAAAGAATCTTGTACACATCCATTCAATAGGTGTGTTCAGTGGAAACTTTCCAAAACCAGGAGGCAGATCTCTTCTATCAACATTGTTATCGTATTCCAACACTTGCCTTAGAAAAGGTTTGTTCTTTGTTCTTATGGCCAGACTGAGTAGGCTAGCCCCAGAACACTGTACATTGTCTGGTGGGCCAAGGGTCTCTGCATCTAACTTCGTATGCTTGAGTATGAACATTGTCATGCCCACTTGTGCTCTAATACCTTCAAACTCTGAGTATCCCGGATGTGTCTCTTCATCTTCATCCGCTAGCTGATAATAGATTTGGAAGTAGCCATATGCGTCGAGTTGGACTTCCGACCAATTCTGGATAAATTTTTGAAAAGGTGAATATCCCTCCGCGTTACATTTAGTCAAGCTACACCCACGTTTGGCCAGAGCAAGATATACCAATTCTAGGTAGACATTTGGTAAATGGTCTGGCACGGTAGTAGCTAAAAAGTGTAAGGCGTTGTTTCCTGCCATGTCATGATAATTGATATCTGGTGTATGGTCCAGAAGATAATCGAAGCACCTCATCATATTGGCGTTACCGCCTGGCCCTAAGCATCGAATCTGGTGGAACAGGGGAATTTCCCCCGTCTTATCATAGGCAGCATTCAAATCGGCACCCTTGGCGTGTAAGAGCTTGACCGTTTCGAAAGAGTTTTTGAAAGCGTCAATTGCACTGATAAGTGCGGTATAACCATGAATGTTGTAGTCGTTTAGTGATAGACCCTTGTTGAGGAAAAAAGTGACGGCAGGCTCCGAACCCGACCATGCTGCCTGTTGGAGGCAGGTAGACTGGCCATGCGTACGATCCCAAGGCGAGGCATCCTCGAAATGTTTGAGGATATACTCTATCACTGGTAGCGATCCTACAGTTGCTGCGAAGTTTAACATTGTAAGGCCTAAGTTTGTACGAGTATAGAGGTTAGGACCATCGGGAATAGCGGAATTCAAGATGGTCTCTAGCATCGTCGAGGTGCTATGAGTGGCTGCCTTGTGCAGAGCTGTGATTCCGTCCTTAGTCACCACCCTGACATTGGCGCCATGCTGGAGTAAGATCTTAGCACAATCAACGCTCATTGCCTCAGATGCAACCATCAATGCTGTCAGCCCAGACGCAGTGATCTTGTCGATTTCGATACCTTGTCGTATTAGCACTTTCACTATCTCCGGATGATTGTGACGACAGGCTATATGTAGAGCGGTCGAATTTGTTTCATCGACCTGGTTGATTCCCATTTCATCACTTGTTCTGGCTACGATAGGTGCGAGCTTTTCCATTACTTGTAGTCGTCCAAATCTAGCTGTATTGAACCATAGGGGCGATATTTCAATCCCTGAAAGAATTCGCTGTGGTGCCTTTATAGTCGAGTCATCGAAAATACGATCCCAACCTAAATCAGCATCTATTTCAAGTTTTCGAAAGTGATTGATATGACTGTCCTCGACATTGTGTTCCGTAAGCCTTCGGAATATATCAAAGCCTCCACCCTCTTTTCTGGACATGATGTCAAGACTCTCTCGATCACATAACGATCCTGAGTCAAGAAGCAGCTGCACAATGTCCCAATTAGGTTCGTCTGGGAGAGCTTCCGAGAGAGCCGATGATTTCACAACATCTACATCTTCCCTAGCCGGTCGATACTGAGTCTTGATGTTGCAGTCTGCACCTGCTTCAACCAGGACTTTGATCGTTTGGTACTGGCATCGACGGCCGAATTCAAGCTCCCATGGCTTTGCTGCAACTATGTGAAAGTCCATGATGGTATCCTTGCCCGCAACTGCCGCTGACAACGGTCGCCCGAAAAAATTGCTTATTTGATCAATATCACATCCTTTCGCTATCAGAGATTGGGTCAATTTGGGTAGAGATAGTACGCTAGCCCAGTGTAGGGGTGATGAATCGGCCATCCTCGACAAGAGTAGTCCCATCCTAAGATAATCCTGTGCGAAAACCTCCTGTTAGCGACCGCTATTGTCAGATGTCATGGGAATGTTCGGTGTGTGATATATCATTGATCAAAGAGCAAAAGACTTGGCTGAGGGCCTGATTATTGGTGATGTAAAAGGGAAAAACTTGGAAAAACGTACTACTTCTGTATCAGTCACATCAGGCTTGGTGACAACAAGAAGCTCAGCGCGGATGGAAGCCATCCACGACATCCACGCAAGGTATTGATTTGTGCGATCGGTGTTCAGGAACCCTTGTAGGAGTTCAAGCATAGATTCGTCGTCCTCCACGACATGAGCATGTTTGTCCCACCATAAAACACAGTACCGTAAAAATTTATAGTTCTCCATGAACGATCTGAGCTTGTGGAGGTCGTGAATATCAGCAATATCAAAGTCATCGAAACATAGATATGTGATGCAAGTCTTTGCGAGCTCTAAGCTATCGCGATTCAGATCGGCCTTGTACGCCATGTACTGTGGAAATGCCTTGACATCTAAGTGCTCCAGATATTCTTTTACTGAATAATGCGCTAGCTCAAGCGTATCTGCCCCCGGAGTCCTTCTTACAAGACTTCCACACCAATGCAAGATAGCCTCGGGATCAATGATTGCATCCCGTTCGAGCGTCCTATCATAGATGCTGACCGATATAACTTCAGATAAGGCGGCAAGGGATAATGGATGCTTGGCCCACTGAGGATGATCCACACGATTAGCGATTGTCATTTCGACACCGTCATCTGAATTCTAAGACAACATTGAGGCCTAAATAATGTCCAGAGATTATTCCGGACTCAAGACAAATATATCGTATAGAGAATAGTGGTATGGAGAACACCTACGAGTATCCAACGCAATGTCCTTTGAACAATGATTTGATTCTCCTCGTCGCTCGCATTGACTCTTTCTAATACCCGCTCATATGTTGTCGGTAGGTCGGGTGGCAAAGTGTCTAAAGCTTTACGCCGCGATCTATCATTGCTCAACGCGCAAATATGGTCAATTTGACACGAAACCCAACGAAACCTGCCCTGAATTAGTCCTTGCAGGGAGCTTGAGCATTTCATTATGTGTTGGAACTAGAGCGGGGACGGGTCTCGAACATTGGGCCTACATGGTAGGCCGTCTTCAACGCATAGTACACCCAAATGATTGCATCGTATGATTATCGGCTTCTCATGCTCGGCAACAACATTTTCGAAAGTAGAGAAAACTTACATTCCCTCGGCCTTATTGACCAAACGTTCCCTAATTTGCTCCTGCAAGGCAGGATCTCGAATTCGCAAAGTCCCGTTCTTGGTTCGCCTGGCAATCTCCGAATCGACGTATAGGCGTATGTCGTGACTATTCGCCGCAATAGAAAGCTTATCATAGTCATCGAGTACTCTTTGAATGTCTATCTCCTCTCGACCGGTGAAGAGGGTCTTGATACAGTCGTTGGGGAAGTCATTGAGACTATGAAGAAGCTCCAGAACGGTCACACGATCGTTGGTACATTCGTCCAAAGCATCGACACTGTATAGACCTTCGAAGTCAGCGGCACTCTTCCCGTTACACAATGATTGTAAGCCATAAGTTGAATTTGTAGTACTCTTGGAGTATGGCTTGGGCTTTATCCAAGTATAGGATCAGAAGGCAATCATTCGAAAACGTACATGATGTATGCATGGTCAAGTGTTTCGATCATATCGAGCAAGCATTGCCTATATTTCTCAATCCCAGGAGTTGTCGCCAAACCTTCGCTTGGGTTATGATCCTTGTAAAAGGCTTGAGCAATCGTATAGCACTGTTCATCTTGAGCTGCGAGTTGACCAGCTAAAGAAGCTAGGATACCTCGGGGGTCCTGGCTAGCAGGATCCTTATAATCACAAAAATAGTACGCTACCGCCGCGCCTTTCTGTCCTTGACTAACGCGTTTGGTAACCTCCTCGACTATTGTGGCAGTCAACACAGTTTTTCCTGCTCCCGGAATGCCAGTCAGGAATAGCCGCATGGAGTCGTTGCTGCTCAACCAAGACTGAAACTGTTCGTTTTCGCAGATCCACAGGCCCGTACCCATTTGACGGACTCTCAAGGCTGCGGAGAGGTACCTTTGAGGGTCGGCAACCTGTGTGAATAACCTGAGGACTTTCCTTCGACTTTCCGTCATTGAGCTGGCAATCATTCGGTTTCTAATGTCATTGATGCCGCTCGATATATCCTTATGGTGGGATAGACTCTGGAGCATAGCCACCAATGTATCCGCATTCAGAGCGAGTGCCAATGTCTGCTTATGTTTTCCAACATCCTCTATGAGAGCTTTTGTTTTCGACTCTGACAGGGGCCAATGCAATCGTCTCCTCACAGACTCCATCTTGGAGTTGGTCATCAACGGGTCGTCCTTATTGAGCAAAGAGCGTATACTGTCTAGCGTGTTGTAGCATGCATGGATATGATCTATTTGCATCGACCGTTCCTGTATTGAAAGCTCGGAGACCTCGCTTTCAAAACGAGAGGCAACCAATTGGAGACTACTCAGTACGCCGTAAAGATTGGTGATCTCCATTGATAGAGTAGTAATTTCTTTACTAGCTTCTTTTGCTGATTTGATGTATTGGTAAAGGCGTCGAACCACCACGTCAGCTGCTCCAATGAGACTGACTATACTAGCAGAGACAGACAATGGATCCATGCTTGCGGGTGAATCTGGCTACCGACGGTTACTGGATGTATCGAAGCGCCTCGCAGTCTAGAAATGTCTTTATCGTAGTATCCGAAAGCACTTCAACCAAATCTATAAAGAATATGCATGTTGAAAAGTTGCGAATGCGTTGTTAGATATTATCAAGATGCTGACATTGGGTCGTTCGAGACTAGAGACTCGGACTAGTAGGTACCTAACCGCATACATCTAAGTAGCCCACGTAGCCCTACGAGATAAGTCTTGCAATGAAAAAGACAGATTGATGCGTGAACCCTCAGCATATTATGCAATCTCTTTTGGGGGAGTAGAATTAATTGACGTAATCTGAGGCGTGGCAAGATCGCTAGAATCAAAACCTTGTCCTTGATGACAATTTTTGAGACCACGATCTATCACTTCTATGGTGGAATCTATTACCATTGTCATGGCACGTCTAGCTTTTGGTAGCAGCCTCGTCAGGTATCGGTTACTAAGCTCCCATCATCCATCTTGCCTTCACGTTTGCCGCCTTCTTCTCTCCATGTCTCTACAAGCCCGTCTTTAGGATCCTCATCATGCAGCCCCCGTAGCCGTCGAACCTCTAGTACCTTTTGTCTCATTTTCCATGTGCATTCCTCTCTAAGAGCTTCAGCTTCTGCGCCATATTTCAGCTCATCAGTGAGCACCCCCACTTCTAAGTCTTTATCTTCTTTCCCCTTCTTATCTTTTACTAGTCTTCGCCACCTCCTTCTCAGATCTTCGAAGACGCCTTCGGTCTCTCCACCCACGTTCTGCCCGAACCACACCCCACACTGCTTGCCGATCCTGGGCAAGACTTTTGGGAAACCCCTATCCTCTGGATATATCTCATTGTGACCCTCAATCCACATCGGCACGATGTCTGGGCAGACGTCAGGCTCTAGTATCAGCCTAGCGATACCCCACTTGAAATATCTCATGGTTTTCCGCGGATGTTGATGAACTCGACCTTCGGGGAAAATGTGGATCCAGGAATACTGGCGCGCGGCGTACGCCGAGGGGGAAGGGAACGTATCGGTCCCGTCGGTGGTATACGTATAGACATGGTTTGCAGATGAAAATGGATCGGAAATGTCTGGAGAGCGTAGTGAGCGGTTCACTTTTGTAGGTGCGTCTGCTGAAGCGAACGGAGGCCGAGAGAGGAGGCGGACAGCTTCACGAATTGTTGGCTGAAAGGGGCCGCCATAGGGAGAATGTTGAAGACGGTGGGTAGGAAGCACCTGGCCCAAAGTGAAGAAGGATGATAGGGCTCTATTGAATCGGTCAAAAGCGGACGCAGGAGCACATTGGGCTTCTGACTTACTTATTCTTGAACACTATGTCATAGCTGCCGAGAGTCCATCTATGGTTACTAGGGTTGAAATGGTGTCGAAGGGGGAGTATTCCCCAAGTAAGAGGATCATCGAGTCTGTAGCGTATCTCGCATTAGCGACATGAGGCAAAGTAACACCATATTGAGATATGTGTTACGTACGTACATAGAGATGTGATTTGAGACTGAGAAGGAATTGGTAAGACTGGAAAAATGTACGGCTCCTAGGTCGAGGCGCGCTCACCTGTGATGAGACCCCTTTGTCTCGTGCCAATATCTGCCCTCTCATCCAGTAGTCTCAGGAAGCCTTCGTGACCGTGGCATTCTTGTGTGTTCAAGCCATGCATGAAGGCTCGGGTCAACGTTCCTATGATACCTATGACAGTTGCGGAGCCAGCGCGCCATGGCAGGCTGGGGGGTGCAGAGTCTTCGGTCATGCAGAAAAGCGCTGGCCAGAGGGTTGGTATTTAGCGGGCAAAACATGGCTTGACAGGTACGGCACGTTTTAGCGTCGCTTCAAGATAGCCCGTCGCCCGGTCAACCACGAGCGTAAATAATCTTGACGTTTCTCAGCCACTCCTCGAGCGTACCAACCACCGCGAGATGTCCTTCTTGAATCAAGCTTTTTAACCATCTTGAAAGCCACTCTCGACGAGATCGCTAAGTTGCACGTCAACGCTTACAGCTGCTGATAGACTGAGAGCAGCTTGACGAAGCTCTTGCTGTACCACAAGGCTCTCCAGCCCCAAGTGGTACAGCACTGGGTGCCTTCTTTCGCTTCAAGCATGGCACCACTTTCAGCATACTTCTCCTACAACCTCTCAACCTCAAGACGCTCTTCCTCTACCTCTGGTTCTAATACCCGTACCGAATCCCTCCCTACCATCCAATCAGATGCCCACTTAGAAAATCGAAGTGTTACGAAACCGCCACAAAATGCAGCTTACAACCCCGGTAGTGGCACCATTGACCCCCATCACGTCAACAACCATGCCTTCTTCGCGCTCTTCGCCCTCATAGGCGTGGCATTCGTGCTCGCCAGCATTTGGTTCTTCTTCTGGGCCAAGAACGGCGGCTTTCACTTCCGGCAGGGAGATTGGGATGATTACAAATCTACCGTTTTGAGGAGGAAAGGACCGAATGGTACCACCTTGAGTGGAGCGACGAAGACGACAAGGCTTGGTGGGGGAAGTGTTGTTGCTGATGGGGGCGAAGCGGATATGAGCGAGAAGGGATTGAAGAGAGGCGAACAGGGTGGGAAGAAAAAAGGCAGAAAACCGAGGGGGAACAAAAACAATGATGATGCTGATGTGCAAGCCTATCGTCATGAGAAGCCTGCGAAAGTGGGAGGCTTGAATAGAGAGAGTGATGGAATCTTCAACCATGGTATTCAAGATCAAGATTTTGCGTATTCGGACAACACATACTCGGACGATATCTCTTCGCAAGGAGTGAGTGTCGGGGGACATGTCCCTATCAACACACCGAAGAAGAAGGAGGGAAATAGGTGGACCAAGCCAAAGAAGCCTGCTACTGCTGCCACCAGCCGAGAACCCAGCACACCTAGTCCAAAAAAGAAGGGTGGTTTCTACAACCAGACTCCGGATAGCAATGCATCAAGCGACTCCCATCGCCCACTTCGTCCGAACGGGCAGAGCCCTGCTGGTTTTAGCACGCCAAGCCGCTCGAGGCAGACTTCTCCAACGAAAGGGAGTCATTCGAGGCACAGCGGGTTCAGAGATTACACTGAGCCGCTGGACTTCGAAAGCAGGTATAGTGCCAGCGATGCAGGGATGACAGAGGATTCCAGAGGCACGAAGGCATACCATCACCCAATTCCGGGGTTGGGAAATGCACAACCAGGTGCAAGCTTCCCTGGAGGATTCAGGAGGGGCAGGGGGAGGAGGGACAGTCTAAGCGATAGTGAGGGGGAGACGGTCATGAGTTGAGCGGATGGGTATACAACATGATGAACGTCTTTCGTGCTGGGAGCTGCCTGAAGGTGAAGTTGGTCATGAATGCGGTATGGTTGAGGTATTGAATATCCTGGGTGCAAGAGCAAGCGTGAGCGAATTGGTCTGGTATTTTCATGTAGCATTATGAGTAGAAGAAAGAGTCCACCGGCAACCGGTCGAATAGTTCTGAATGAAAGTTTGAAGACAATGCAACAAGCCTGGAACTGGAATTTCCAAAACTGAGCCGGCCAAACAGGAAGAACCAGGGACAAGTTCATTGGCTACTGAAACCATACAATACAGTCTCCTTCATTGTTTGTTCCAACCATCACTGACGTCCTTCAAGTTCTCCACCATTGCCCGATTACAATACATGGCTGAGCATGATTGCTATCAAACCCTCTCCGAATGTATCCTGCAGACGCGCTCACAAAAATGGCTCAGGTGAGGATTCCGCTTATGAGCAACCGGTGAAGTCACTGGGAATCACGCATGAGATATCAGAGCGACTCTAAGCCTCAGTGAAGAAGCTCGATACTTGGATTTCTTGGACTAACATGTAGCACACTCGATGCGGCTTTGAACTATTCTAGAGGCTGTTCCCTGCATTTTGCAGATGCAGCCAAGCGATAAATCTGCGTACCTGCATGATCATGGCAAAATACGAAAGCGCATCATGATAATCTGATTGTATGTGCGTTGTGGTGTGAGATCGAATTATCATATACAACTTTGTCAACAACATAAGAGCGGCTCCGTGGATGAGGGACGGAAACCACCATATCCTTATCAGATCTGATATCTATCACGTCATCGGCTTTTTGATTGGCTCTTAGAAATCCTTAGATATCGAGCATTATCAAAGCTTTATTACATTACGGTACATTGATCAAGGCGATCCTCGACCTTGAATGGATTAGAACACATTAGCGACTCGTCAAGTAATTCGCATCACGCTGCTTCATATTCTTGCTGATCGCTCTTAGCCCTATAATACAATCACTCCACTGGTCCGCCATTACGGCCTTGACAATGCTTCCAGATTGCAGGACCCAGAATATCCGCATTCCCGAATCCTCGACAAGTCACTCAGACGATCCTGCCCCTACCAAGCCAATTGCCATACCCAAGAAATCAAGAAAGCCTCCACATCTCGACGCGTCTCCCAGCTCGTCGGCACCATCCATTGCGTATACTTCAGGCTCAGAGTACGATGCACCAGGCACGCCAGCCACTGACTCACAGGTTGAGGAGGCAATCGAAAATAAGGATGATGACATAGCAGGGCCGAATAACCCGGGAGACGACCAGGCCCTTGTGGCCCAACCTACATCGCCGAGGAGGAGGCGGGCATCGACCATATTGATATCGTCAAGTCCGGAAGATCTTCGCAGAATCCTGTCCCCATTAAGAGGAGTTGAGACCAAAGAGATCGGGAAGGTCTGCTGTGGTGGTGGCTGCTGTTTGTTGGAGAGCCTTGGGGAAGACCCGGCCACCAAGTACTCTTCGCCGATCGTGGTTCCTGACAACGAAGCTTTCCGAACTCTCCAACTACGGCTTGGTTCTCTCAGTCCTGATAGTGAACTAAGCAGTATCGTCGATCTTCCTACAGAGACCGTTTCTTTCAAGCCACTACCTTCCGAGACATGTGCTCCGATTTCAAGAGTTAAGCAGCACCCGCCTCACTTCGTAACACCACATCCTCCCTACGTAGTTTTTTCAGCTAAAGTCCACCACGCGAGGGAACTGACAAAGCCTGGTGCTGAGAAACGAACCTACCACTTTGACCTTGATGTCACCAATTACCCAGCCGAAAGTGGGGATGTCGATTTCGTCGTTGGTGGCGCTATCGGTGTTCAGGCGCCAAATTCTGCGGACTTGGTGGCGGAGATCTTCGACCTACTGGGCATACCAGACTACGCACGGGATAAGCAGGTAGTGATGCAAACGAGCACTGGAAGATGGCCGACAATATGGGGCGACGACGTGCCACGGGAGGTCGTCACCACAACGCGCGAGCTCCTGACATGGTGCTCAGACATCCAAAGCTACCCGCCAACCAAGCCCCTTCTCCGTCTATTCGCCGAGCATGCCACCGCTCCCGACGAGAAAAAGATCCTGCTTTACCTCTCCTCCGCCCAGGGCCAAGCCGCATTCTGCGACCTCCGCACCGGCCCCCACATCACCATCGCCCAACTCCTAAACGCATTCCCCTCCTCACGCCCACCACTCCCCCACCTCCTCTCCACCCTCTCCACCCTAATGCCCCGCTTCTACTCCCTCAGCCAAGACCCCCAACTCTCCCGCACCCAAGACGACACCAAAAAACCCCGGCGCCTGATCGAAATCGCCGTCACCGTCCACGAAACGCCCAACTGGCGCAACGGCCCCCGCACCGGCCTCGGCTCCGGCTTCCTCGAACGCATCGCCCAACAAGCTCAAGCCGCCGAAAAGGCCGGCATCGACCCCGCCACCCTCGACCTCCGCGTCCCCATGTTCCGCGGCCTGATGGCCAACCCTCTCGCGCGCGAATTCGTCACCGACGGACCCATGCTCCTTATCGGTGCCGGCGTCGGCGTCGCGCCCTTCCGCGGCTTCGTGCAGCGACGCCTGCGATCGGCCAACTGCGCTAATAAAGTGTGGGTGCTGCAGGGCGTGCGGGATAGTCTGCTGGACGAGCTTTATAGCGGGGAGTGGGGCGTCGAGGAGGATACGGTCAAGAAGGTCGTACAGTCGCGACGGGGGGAGGGGAGGTATGTGCAGGAGGAGGTGCGGCTGCAGGCTGACTTGGTGTGGAGCGTCATCAATGCGGTTGATGGGCGGGTGTTTGTTTGTGGGAGTTCGAAGGGGATGGGGGAGGGGGTGGAGGGTGCGTTGGTGGATGTCGCTGTTGAGAAGGGGAAGCTGAGACGGGAGGAAGCGGTGGTGTTTTGGGGGAAGAAGAGGGAGGGGGGGCAGTATGTTGCTGTAAGTTTCTTCCAAGAACTCTCTACTGGATAAGTGTGGCGGGACTGACATGGCCGTAGGAGACATGGTGAAATGAAAGGGTTGTCGCTGTATAAAAAGTCTCATGGTACGATGCGGAACTCCCCGATCTGACGAAATTACGAAAAAGAATCTGTTTATCCATCCTACCGACAGAAAAATGCATAAGACGAAGAAGTCATAGATAGATGGATAGAGACTCCAAGCTCACGCTTCTACACCAAATTACCTTGATCCTCTCAAGCACGCATGCATACAACGCAGAGCTAAGCGGCAGGCCTGGTCCTTTCCATGTACCGTCAGCGAGCATATAACATATGGCATACAATATAAACTGTATATACGATCAGAAATCCACATACACACCCACATACGCATATAGAATAAATTCAAGATGAAATAGATAACATAACCACAATATACATTCCCTACATTCTCTACATCTCTACATCTCTATCTCTAACACAAAACCGAAACACAAAACCGAAACACAGAAGCCGAAACGCAAAGAAAAAACGCTAATACTCTCGCCATAGCTAAGCTGAGAAGAGGTAGACAGAATACTCTAGGCCGTACAAGACATCTCATCATCATCCTCATCATCATCATAACTCCTCATCATAAACTCTTATCATCATCATAATCATCATAATCATCCACCGCGCAGTCTCAGAAAACCCCATCATCGTTGAAGATCGTAACGTCATCGTTGAAGATCGTAAGATCAATCGCTCAAGACAAAAGACCCGTCCGTTCGCCGTTGGTAGTCAAGGGTAAGTAGCCAGACATGTCGTGCTGTGCTGAGAAGAGAAGAGAAGAATCGAAAAAAGGACGTAAAAAGAAGAGGGAAACCCCAAACCGAAACCCTACTCCCTTCCCCCAAACCCACTCCTCGAACTCCTCCGACTCCGCCTCGTCTCCACAACCCTCTCCCTCAAGACCTTCGGCTCCCTTTCCCTCTCCCTTTCCCTCTCCCTATCCCTCTCCCCATCCCTCTCCTCCAAACCCCCCTCCCCAAACCCCCTCCCACTTCTCACCCGCTCCAACGCCCTACCGCCACCACCACCACCCCCCATTCTCGCCCGCTCCAGCTCCACCACGCCTCTATCATCCACATACGAATATCCCCTCAGCGGCAACGGTCTCCCAGACTCCGACACCTTCTGCCGCTCCACCTCCGTCACACCCCCACCCCGCCCATCAACATACGAGTATCGTCTCCTGCTCTTTTCCCTCCCCGCGATCGGAGGCCGGCTGCCTATCGCTCGTCCTCGCGATCCGATGTTCAAATCGATATCGCCCTCGACGCCATCCTTGCTCTGGCGCAGACTGATCGTTCGGCCCTCGATGCCGCCTTTCAAGTCGAGGTTGATGCCTTGGGAGGCGTTGAAGCGCATGGCCAGGCCGTCGTTTTCGCCGCGAGGTTTGATCTCGCTGCTCGGTCGTCGGGACTTCACGTCGCTTCCTTCCCGGCTGGTCTTGCTCTTGCCGCTGTGTCGACTGCTGGTGTCGCTGCTCGGCTTCTTTTTGCGCACGAGGGATTCGATGGGGATGGGGTTGAAGGGGGTGGGTGTTCCTTTCGCGGCCGCTTGATATGTTTCGACGGAGTGTTCGAGATCGTGGAAGGATTCGTGACCGTAGACTGAGGCTCGTCGCTTGTGTTTCGCAGTATTGCTTTCTATATTCATCCGCCCCATATCTCTTTCTACTGCGCGGAGGTGGGGTACTGGCTCGTCGATTTTCTTTGACATTCTGGCATCTGGTCGCCTCGAGCGTTCATGCTCTGCAAAGCTTTGCTTGACCGGACTTCGATTGCTCACATGCGCCTTTGTGCTCTCTTCGTGTCCACTGCGACGTTGCCTAAGAGGCGGGTGCGCGTCTGATGCTGTGTGCGCATGCCGAGCCATGGGCGGCCTTTGCTGCGGTTGAGCCTGCGTTCTGATCTTCGGTGGCGGCGGAGGCATTTTGTAATAGTCTTCTGGATGAAGAGGGTAGTCTTGCGGTGGTACCGGAGCGGGTTCACGATGTATAGGCCGACGGGTCGCGGGCCGTAATCCAGGTACGATCGTGGTATAGATTGGCTCTTCGCCGTATTCGATTATAGGCGGAGAAGAGCCGTAATACATTGATTGCGGGCGAGGAGGTGCTTGCTGATCTGAACCCCATGGTCTAGGGCGCAGGCCGGGTTGGACTGTATACGGAGAAGGAGTCGCGGCGTATAGGTTTTGGGGGACTGATACAGGTTGCGGTGGTGGGGGAAAGTATGATTGCTGCGGTGGGTATGAAGGTGGAGGAAATGGCGGCGGGCCGGGATATGTTGGCTGTCTCTCGATAACGAATGGTTGTTGTACAAAAACATGTTCGGGGGCTATTGCGCCAGCATGGAAGCTCGCAGGGCGTGCCGCTCGATAATGTGGCTGCTGGGTCGATGCCCGAGGCCGAGCCTGAACAGGTTGAAGTATTGGAACAATAGGTACAACTTGCGCTGGTGGAGGCCTTGTTGGTCGCATTAATTCACCTAGCGTTCGTCTTGATGTCGGTTTAGGTCTGCTTTCGTGCTGCTTAGAGACTTCCAGAGCTGCAGATGACCTTCGTGCTTGGGCGACGCATTCGCTACAGTTGCATGGCTGCTTTGACTGCGAATGCCTCTTTCTCAGGGAATCTGACCGTGTCCTTGGTATCGAAGGCTTCTGCGGACTATGCGACCTGCTTTTGACCAAGTTCTCAACGCCAGTGGGCCGTCTCTTGCTTGCGGCCGTATTCTTTTCAATCTTCGGTGGGTTTGACCCTGTCTTGGACTCGAGCGATGTCGCACTGCTTCCCAAGGTCCCAGCGGTGTGACTTGAATAGCCGGAGTCACTGACACCATCGTGAGGAGCTTTAGTGATTGCGACATTTGGCTTCGATCGTTTGGTGGAGATGTTCGCCGTTTGGCGGGTTGCTGGGTTTGATGTTTCAGCCTCTTCATTATATTCCTCGACGTACGCAGCTTTTGGAACACCGGGCGGAGCGGGAGGGGAAGGAGGAGGAGGAGGAGGAGGCGGTGGCATGTCATTGGCCATGTTTTCGAGCCAGCCTGGCCTTTGATGGCCAGCGCAAGCTGCGCCAAATGCCTGGATCAGTGCTGGCCAGGTAAGAGGCCTCAGAAATTCCGATAATGGGAGAAACGGGGCGTCGCAAGAGGCGCGGGAGAGAGGCTGAAGAAGTTGCAATCGATAAGGCTGCCCCACTACACCAAAATTCAAGCCTCGTCGATGACAATGGAGCAAAGGATTCGAGGGATGTGCGGCAAATCATGGAAAAGACGAATGATATTCATAAAATTATCCAAGATTTCCTGAAAAAAAACCCTGTGGTAGAGTTTAGCACCTAACACCCAGCTTTAAGTTCAATGAGCAATTAAGTGCGTGGGGGGGGTATTGCGTGCATTGAGTCACAGACTGTAAATTCATATTACTTGAGTGATGGTCGTAGGAGGAGGCTTGCATGTGAATACGGATGCCTGCGTTGGCAGTCAAGCAGTACGTTCCTCAAAGCAGTCTGGTCACCGGATATCTGCGTCTTCTTTCACCTTCGACGAACCGGTATTACAACCTTACCAGAAGCAATGGCATACTAGTGATACTCGTCGGTCCCATCAATGCTGCTGAAGCTCTGCCCCTGGGACCCTCTTGGTGTGAAATGGTATCATTGGTTGAACCCTGCCCAAATGGCCGTTGCTGCCCAAGACATTCTATGCTTGTTATGTTGGCCGTTTGACCGAGCAACACAGTACCCAGATATTCATTGAACGGAAGGCTCCCACCTTCGCACTTCACGCCTCACAGGCTTGGATCGGGTGCAAATCACAGGCTGGCGCTGATGGAGCCAGTGACAGGACCCGAGATGTATTGCATTGGCGTGCCTTTAGGGGAAACTAATCAGAAGGGAAAGCGAGTCATTTCATTAGCTTGAACGGATTGATGTTGGATTTGTCTGCCCTATGGCCCCTTTATGCATCGCAATGGATCATGAGACCGCTAGCATAGCGCTGATGTCGAAGCGAATCGACTCTACTTTGCCAGCGCATACTTGCTGCAGATCGATACTTCTCATATATGAGCAGTGTTGCCTGGAACGACTTGAACATGGTCCCTTTCCAGCGGATACTTGCCAAAGCCTGCCATATTAGAGTTGTGGCGAGATACCATTTTTGATGGCTATGCCGTGCTCTGCACGCTATGATAGGACGTTTCCTTACTAAGCCAGTGCATGAACAGGCTCCTCACCGACTTGTTGTATGGATAACACGAGACCTGCCATCGCTGTCACCAAGGACTCAATCATTCGACATCAGTGGGGTCTCAATAGAATAAGCTTTGGCGGGTCCGCCTCACTTGCGGCATTGAGACCCGACGCACACGCCACGAATCGGCCGATTTTCGGTGCATATCGCTGTCAATTGATGAAGGATCGAACTTGTACTTCGATATCCCTTACATCCTACCAAGAATCAGCATCCACGGCCAAGAAAATGCTTACCAGTGTGAATAGAGATGACTTACCGTTCGACAGGATTCAAGCCAAGTAGCTTCATTCCATTATTCAATACCTGCCTGGCCGCTTCGTACAACGCCATTCTTGCCTTTTTCACCTCAATCTCGCTGCCAACAACCTGCAACACATCATAGCTCGAGCTGAGCATGTGGGTCATCTTGAAGAGATATGTTAGTACAGTTGTAGGCTCCAAGGTCTTCAATGTGTTCTGAACTACATCGGGCCACGTAGCCAGAACCCGGACAAGATTGATGGCATGAGTCTCTGTGAGAAGGGCGAGGTCTGCATCCTCGAGATCTTCAGGCTTCAGATTGGCTTTCCGGGTAATAGAGCAAAGTCGAGCGTGGGCATATTGGAGGTATGGACCGGTATCTCCCTCAAAGGCGGTCATTCTGTCCAGGGAGAACTCATAGTCATTGATACTGTATGAGGTTAGCTGCTTTTCCAAAACCCGTATACATATACTTTATGACCGTACCGCTTGCCCTTCATGTCCTGTACCATAACTGCACTGATACCGAGGATGTCTGCCGTTTGTTCTGGACCCTGGACTTGCTCATACTTCTTTTTATTCTTCCTCATTACCTCATGCATCTTCTCACCAACATCTCGAAGGATGTCGTCCAAGAATTTGACTGTACCTCGTCGGGTGCTCATACCCTGCACCATGCCAAAGTTGACATGCTGGCACTTTTCAGAGACTTCCTTGTTGATACCGCCCATCAGTTCAAGAATCTTGAAAAGCTGTGCTAAATGCATGTCCTGCTGAGATGAGACTACGTAAAGCATCTTGTCAAAGTGATATAATTCGTATCGCTTGACGGCTTCGCCAATGTCACGAGTCAAATAAAGTGATGAGCCATCCGACTTCTTGACTAGCGCCTTACCGAGCTTTTTGGTGTTTTTGTCTTTTGATTTGGTTAGATCGACGATAACAGCCCCCTTGGACTCTTCCGAGAGACCGCTCGCCTGCAGTTGCTCCACAGCCCGGTTCATCCTGGACATTTCTACTTGTGATTCTCCGGAGTATATATCAAATCGAATGTTCAGTCGAGCGTACGTCTTCATATAACGCTCAATGCTGAGGTCTCGGAACCGAGTCCATGTCGTGTAAGCTTCTTGGTCTCCAGTCTCCAATTTCTTAAAGTATTGACGAGCCTTCTCATTGACACCGTTCGACTCCAGTTCCTTGATCTGCTTCTCCAGTTCTGCAGTATTCTTTTTGTACTCCTCTGCCTGTTTCAATTCCTCTTTCTTCTCCTTTATAGCATCCTCTTCTGGCTTTGAGACTTTGTTGATTTCGACGTAAATGTTGAAGAGATGATCGATGGGATTTTCCTTCAGCTTTTCTTCGTTGCCGTACCTTTCGAAGGCTATCGCTAACAGTCCAAATTGCCGACCCCAGTCTCCTAGGTAATTTACTCGAGTGACGTCCCATCCTGCCGCCTCGTAAAGATTTGCCAAGAAACCTCCGATGATAGTACTCCGAAGATGCCCAGCATGGAATGGTTTGGCTATATTGGGGGACGAGAATTCGACGATGATCTTTTTCTTGCTGGAGGGGTCCGACTCATCTCGCAATCCTAGTTTGTTGTTTGTACCGTATGTGCCCCGCTTCTTAAGTATTGAGGATATGATGAGCTTTGAGAGAGGCTCAGGCTTGAAGTAGAACTGGATGAAGGTGCCATTCACGATTGGTTTCTCTACCAACTCTGATTCCGGAAACTTCTCTGCAAGTTCTATTGCTAGCTCTCCAGGCTTCTTGCCTTGTATCCGGAGTGCAGGAACAGGTAGACCAAGGTCTCCTCTGTCGAACGTCTGTGTCCATGCTAGCCTTTCACATATTTCGCTCGATGGTTTGCCGGCAATCGGTGCCAATGTCTCTGAAATATGGTGCCGGTAAAGATCGACCGGGTTGCTCTGGGTAATGACCGCTTCCACGTTGGCAGAAGCGTGCAAGCTCGCCATAGGCTTCGAAATGGAATCCATGAGATGTCTGCGTGTTTTACTCCAGATCAGCGGTCTGAGCCGCGCAATGAGCATCTAGCCACTGCATGAATGAGTCAAAGGCCGTGAGTCCTATGGAATCTCGAATTCAAATGTCACGGATAAAATAATCGCCTAGCGCTACCAACAAGCGCCAATACGATACTTAGAATAGCAGCTGCCCGCGTCGTTTTTGTTGGAAATTGAGGCAGTCAGCCCTACCATACTAGTGGCTTAGTAATGGAAACACCAATTATTTTTATAACACCTGTATTCTTACTTCCTCAGAGTATTATTTATATAGCTTATTATCATGTTATTTAACAGGTTATAAGGCCTAGTTATATTACTACCTATATAATACTCTCCTATATAAGTATTATAGTACCTTACCTATAGTAGGGAATAGTCTACTAGTAGTAGTAAAGAAAATCTACTTATAGTAGTTAATAATATATTTACTTATAGTAGAACTAATAAAATAATAGATAATATTATAAAGGATATATACTAGCTAAATAAGATCCTAATTATCTCCTCCCTTAACTATAAAAAATAGTTTATAATTAACTAAGTAAAATTATAGGTAAAAGGTAGAATATATATTCTTAAAAAATCTAAGAAAGAATACCTTATATTATTCCTAGATATACCTCCTTTAAAATATAATAAGCTTAAAGGAATAGCTAAATAATTTATTTTTAAAGGGGTTAATACTATTAATTTTAATCTTATTATTAATAAGGATATAGTAAGAGATTAATAGAAGGTATTAAAAGGGAAATATATTAATAATTATAAATAAGTAGTAGCTTATAAATAAAAGGAACTAGTTAACTATATAAAAAAGAGCGGATATATAATTTAAGATACCTAGGTAGTACTCTATAAGATCCGTAGTAATATTATTACTATTAAACTAGCTCTTAAGTAAGTATATTTTAATAAGGAGCTACTCTACTACTTATATAACTCCTTACTACCTAAATACTCTATTACTGTAGTAACTCTTAAAGCTTATAAAGAGATAGATATAAATAAAGTTCTTTAAATCCTTTAAGAAGCTAAAGACTTTATAGTTTATAAAATTCCTATAATTAAGATAGGTATAGTTACTTATAAAGATTTTTTATATTAATAATTATATAGGCTACGCTTAACCTTATATCCCGCCTTTAAGAGGGGATTATCTACTTAATAAAGCCTAGAAGGAAATACTAGAGTACTAAAATATTATATTTATAAAGAAGATAGTTATAAGGTTTAAGACTATAATATATTTAAGGCTATTAAGAAATTAGTTTCTTATTAGGCTTAGGTATATATACGCCTTATATACTACCTTATAACCTACTTTAAAAGTAGGGTAACCTTCCTTAGAAATACGGGGTAACGTCCTAGTAATAGGAGGCCTAGACTAAGCTTATACTTAGTAGATATATATCTTCCTAGCTATCCCCTATTATTCTTCTAAGTTCCTTAGAGATTAATTTTATTATTATAATAGGCCTACTACTTAATCTATTAGTAGACTTATACTTATTATAAAACCTTATAATATAACTCTACGTCTTTTATTACCTAATACGCCGTTATAAAGCTAGCGGGTATAGGCCTTATAATTCTAATCTCTCTCCCTTTTTAAAGGAAACGGCCTAGAGTTATTATTATATTAGGTTTACCTTATAATAATTAATAGGCTAAAAGTAATAATTAAGTAGAACTACTACTATATAAAATATTACTAGAATGCTATTATAACGCCTTAGTAGAAGGAGGACTCTTTACTCCTTCTACTCTAGATAAGCTAGAATAGCTACTAGAGGAGGCCTAGAATAAAAATTATTACTTTAAATAATAAAATAAATTAGTAATATTACTAGCCTATAATAAAGTACTTTATAATCCTTAAATTAATATTAACCTAGGAGTTTAAAATACTACTATCTTAGCGCCGTCTTAATATACTTATATATATATACTTCGCCTTAAAAGGATAAGACCTTATAAAGGATCCTTTAAAGGGGAGTACTTATATTAGTTCTATAAAGTTAATATTAAATTTATTATAAGTCTAGAGTATTTTACTATAAATAAGTCCTATATAACCTATTATATAAACTCCTTAGAAGGGGACCTTAAAGCTTAATAGTATACCTATTTTAGGATTTATAGTTTAGCTAATATTATATTTAAATTCTTTAAGAGGTTTCTACTTAACTTAGTTATAGATCTAGTAAGCCACCGTCTCCTTACTTATAAAAAGTAGGAGTAAGTATATTAATATAATAATTAAAAGGTCTTAAATTTTAAATCCTATTTAGAGGAGTTAAAGTCTTATTTACTACCTTTTAATAAGAAGTATAAGGCCTATATTTTCCTTATAAAGCTTTATAGTAAGTTAAAGAATAAAATTCTTAGTATTAGTAATATTACTAAGTAGTATAAGGAGATATTTACTTAGGCTATTATACTAGAGAATACTTTAAAATATAAGTACTATATAAGTAGATTAAGTTTTTAAGGTAAACCTTAAGGTAGCTTTTAATTAAAATTAAAAGGTAGTAATAAGTCTTTAGAAGACTAAGTTATAAAGCCTAAGGGTTCTAATAGTAGTAGTAGTAAGTAGTCGCGCTTTAAGGATAATACCTTAAAAAGGAAGGCTAGGCCTAATATTAGGATAGATTCTATAGTTTATTTTTATTATAATAAAGAAGGTTATATCTAATTAAATTATATTAATCTTAATAAGCCTTAGGCTTATTTTAGTATTAATATAGTATTAGTAAAAAAGAACTAGCCCTTTAACCGCCTTAGAAGAGGGGTAAGAAGATTAATTAATAGAGGTAATATTATTAATCCTTATAAAGGGTTAGGTAGAGTTATAAGGTAACTAGTTTTAAGTTATAATACTTTTAAACTCTAGGTTATACTTAAACTTAATTTTATAAAAGTTTATAATTTAATAGGATCTAAAGCCTTATAGAGCTATCTTATTATAAGTATAAGTACTTAGTAGAAGTAGTATATATATTTATAAAGCCTACTAGTTATATTATTAGTTAATAGATAGCTAGGGTTATAAAAAGGAGTATACTACTCTTTTTTATATAATAGATTAAAAGGGCCCTAATATTATTTTAAGTATACTAGGATTAAAATAATAGTATATATTATTAGATCTAGAGGCGGATTACTAGCGCTTTAAAGTTAATTCTAGTATATTATAAGTTAATAAGCCCTAAGCGTTTATTTAAAATATTAGAAAAGAGCTATATATATTTATTATTATATACGCCAGTATAATATCTAGTAAATAAGAAGCCCCCTAAGTCCCTAGAGAATTAGAGGCCTTTACTAATATCTTTTCTAGTAAGAAGGCGGGTACCTTACCTATTTTTAAGGAGGGTAACTATACTATAAATCTTATAAAAGGTAAAGAACTACCTTATAAGCTACTTTATAATTTATCTTAAACTAAGCTAGTAAAGCTACGGCGCTACCTTAAGGATTTACTTTAAAAGGGGATTATTTACCGCTTTATTTTATTAGCTAGAGTACCTATTCTCTTTATATTAAAGAAGGATAATAGGCTATATTTATATATAAATTATAAGGGGTTAAATATTATAACTCTAAAGAATAGATACTTATTACCTCTTATTAGTAAGATATTAGACTACTTATATAGTTCTAAGATTTTTATAAAGTTAGACTTAAAGGATACCTATTATTAGATCTATATTAAAGAAGGTAATAAATAGAAAATTACTTTCTAAACTTATTATAACTACTTTAAATATTTAGTTATACATTTTAAGCTTATTAATATACTAGCTATATTTTAAGCTTATATTAATAGGGCCTTAGTTAGTCTAGTTAATATAACCTATATAGTATACCTAGATAATATCCTTATTTATAGCTTTAACCTAGCGGATTACTAATAATATATTTAGTAAGTACTAGAATAGTTATATTAATTTTCCCTAGATACTAATCTAAAAAAGTACTAATTTAATATTAAAAGGGTTAAATTTTTAGGGTTTATTATCTTAACTAATAGTATTAAGATAGATCTAGAGTATATAATAATAATTAGGGACTAGCCTAAGCCTAAGACCTATTAGGATATATAAGTCTTTTTAAGCTTTATAAATTTTTATTATTAGTTTATTTATAACTACTCTTATATAGCTAAGCTACTTACTAGCCTACTTAAGGGTAGTAAGGATAGTAAGAAAATAGGTCCTTTAAATTAGACTATTACTACTAATAGAGTATTCTAATTATTATAAGATACCTTTATATTAGCGCCGTTTCTACGCTATTATAACCTTATAAAGGCCTTAAGGATAGAAATAGATACCTTAAATTTTATTATAAGTACTATCCTATCCTAATAGGATAAGGATAGTAACTAGCGACCTATTATATTCTAATCTTAGAAGATAACTAACTTAAAATAAAATTATAAAACCTATAATTAAGAGCTACTCGCTATTATAATAGTAATAAAATAGTAGTAATACTACCTAGAAGGAAGTACTTTTATAATTAAGGTATAAATTAATTATAATAACCTAAAAGGCTTTATAAAGTAAAAGGAATTAAACTCTAAGTAAGCTAGATAGGTACTTAAGCTTACTACTTATAACTTTAAGATATTCTATTACCTAGGGAAGTTGAATCCTACTAACGCGCCGTCTTACTAACCTAATTATAAGGGAAAATTACCCTTAAATATAAAGCTCTTACTAATACTATAAAATAAGCTTACCTTATAAAAGAATAATAGTTTTAAAGAAATATAAGCTATTATCGTAGTTATAATACCTATATTTAAAATTATAAGTATTTAAGTTATTATCTTTAAAAAGGATATTATAAATATTCTAGACTTAACTTATAAAGATACTTAAAGGCTTATAAAGACCTTAATTTATAACTTATAAAAGTATAATAATTAAGTAAAGTCCTTCTTAGAAGTACCTATTATATAATATTATTATAGATATTTTAAGGCCTAGAGTTTAGACTCTAATAGGCTATTAACTTTTAAAGGTTATCCCTATATTCTAAGGGATAAAGCCCTATATAGGCCGGCGACGAGATCTACCTATACGTGGTACCGGCTACGAACCTTCTAGTATCTCGGTACTAGGAGAGCTGAGAGATCTTACGGTGTTTTAGAAGCACTGTCTAGGGTTACCTAGTTATTACGGAATCGACACGCAGGTAGAGTATAGTAATAACGAGAATAGGAACGCTAACGCGATAGAAAAACAGAGAAGATAGAAGGAGAACTCTTAGAAGATTATGGTAAAAGATGTAACGCGATAGAATATATAGATATAGACGAAAAATATATACTATATAAATACCCTTCTACCTCTCCCTAATATAGCCTCCGCTTCCCTACGCGTGTTATAAACGCGATATACTAGTATAAGATAATAGAAATACTACCGATATAAAACCTCTATAGTATTATAGGATATATATAGTACTTCTATACTTATACCCGCTATAGGGTCTCTTACAAGGCCACGTCTTTATACTCCAGCCGATTCCGCTCCGCGCGGTCTAGGTAGCCTAAGTCTGCCTACCTTAGGGTAGTTATAGTATATACAGATAATAACAGTATAATAAAAAGATAGTAATACTATAGAGCTAGCCCTTCCTTCCTCTTAATAATCGAGCGTAAGCCAGATAGTATACCGGGTATATACTACCGCTATTACTACCGTACGGCGGCGAGGATACTCTAGTCCCCTTCCTAGGTAGTCTTTACGGTACGGCTACAGGTAGTAGGCACCTAACCCGAAACAGGACGTGGGTATTAGACTCCTCACCTAATAGCCTGTAAGCGCGATAGGGCCGCCGGTCTAGTTAGCTAACGGTACCTATTATCTTCTATACGCATATACCTTAATAGTAGCGGCCGATATAACCGCGGTAAATATACCGGGTATCTGCTACCTTACTACTATACGGCGGGGGAATACTTAGCCGCACCTAGGTAGTCCCTACGGTATAGTAGTAGGTAGTGGAGGCCTAACCCGTATAGAGATACGTGGATATTAGCCTTCCCACCTAATAGTCTATAAGCACGCTAGGGCCGCTGGCCTCCTTACCTAGTAGTACCTGGCACCGATAGACTAGTAGGTAAGTACTAGTTCTATTACCTCCCTTTACGTATACACCCTCCCCGTTACGGACGTTATAACCGGGACTATAAGGAATTATCCGTTATAAGGATTTATCTATTACGCTAAACGGATTAGATTAAAAATAGCCGGTAGAGATAGAAAAGAGAAAGGGGCTAGGCCCTAGATAAGGAAAAGAAGTTTTACCTGTAGACGAAACTTTAGTGTAATAGGTAGTAAACCTAACCCCTCTACTACCTCCCTAGTAGTAGGCCTACTAGGGGGGGGAGGGAAGGAGCTGTAAATAGTTAAGAGAACCGTAATTATCAGGTGGAGTTTTTATCCCTATAGTAGGGTTTCTCCCCGAATAATATATACGTAATACGTACCCCTAAATAGCCTACCCTTATTAGCTTTTTAGCTAGTATAGAAGTATAATTAATTAATTAAAGCCTTATATAATAAATTAATTAGTTAATATTATAATAATCCTTTATTAGGATATTTTAGTACTAAGAAGATATATAATCTTCTTATATATAAATACTATTAGAATAGTAGTATAAAATAGGTTACTAAGTATTATTAAACTTATAATATTTATTAAAGAACTAAGTTACCGCGCTATTATACTTATAGCGAATTAAGTTTATTACCTATTATTACTTAACTTTAGAAAGAAATATCTATAGACTTTATTATAGGGTTACCCCTAAGTAAGGCTAAGGGAATTATCTATAATTCTATCCTTATAATTATTAATTATTTTATAAAAATAGTTAGGTATATACCTACTATAATAATAATTAATACTACTAAGCTAGTAGATATATTTTATAATAAAATTATTTACTATTATAATATATCTAATAGTATTATAAGTAATAGGGGTTTTATCTTTATAAGTACCTTTTAGTTAATAATCTATTTTTACTCTAAGATAAAACGCCGCCTAAGTATAGCCTTTTACTTATAAATTAATAGGTAGACTAAATATTAAAATTAGGTATTAGAATACTACTTATATATATTTACTAATAATAAGTAAACTAATTAGGCTAGATAACTACTTATAACTAAATTTATATATATAAATAGTATTTATTCCTTTATTAGAATAATACCATTTTTTCTTATATATAGTTATTACCTAGAAGTTTATTAAGAACTTAAGGATAAGTCCCTAGAAGGGAGGATACCTATTATAAATAATAGAGTTAGAATATTATAAGTTATAAGGGATAAAGTTATAAAATACCTTTAAGCCGCCTAAGTATCTTAAGTAAAGTACTATAATTAGAACTATAAGTTATAGATATATAATATTAGTTATAAAGTACCTAAAGTAATAACGCCTAAGTAAGAAGTTAGCTTATAAGTATATAGGACTATTCTAAGTTATTAATAAGGTTAGATTATAAGCGTATTATCTACTATTACTATTATTATATAAGATCTATAATATATTCTATATATTACTAATTAAACCTTACTACTAAAGAGACTACTCTCCTACGGCGGATATCTTTATATAAGTACTTAAACTTATTAATAATAAGGAATAATAGGAGGTAGAAGAAATTATTAGTAAGGTTAATAATAAATAAGGTATTTAGTATAAAGTTAAGTAGACTAGTTAGGGTAGTAAATATAACTAATAGGTACTAGATAAGGACTTTAATAGGTCTTATAAACTAATAAGAGCCTATAATATATTAGTATAATTAAAGTATAAATAAAATATTAAATATATTCCTATATTAAATAAGTAGTAATAATATAATAAGTTATAATATAAGTTAAGACTATTATCTTTATATATATTATATAATAATTAATCTCTTATATATAAGTATACTTATAAGTATAATAATATAGTTTAAAAATATTCTTTATTAATATTATCTAAGGAGTTAAGCTATTAATAATATATTATATTAGAAGAATACTTTTAATCTTAGTATAATCTAATAAGGATACTAGGGATATATTAATAAAAGATAAGCCTAGGTATCTTATACCTAGTAAATAACTTAAGTAAATAAGATATATAAATAACTTATTTATATTAAAGTATAGTTATAAACTAACCTTTAATTATTAAACCCTTTAAAGTCTAAAGGCTTTATAGGGTTAGGATTATCTAGCGTATTTTTATACTATTAAATACTATTAAGTTTAGTTTAAAGGAGTTCTACCTAACTCTCTAACTTATTATTCTATATATTTAGTATATTAATTAAAGCTTATAAGTTAGTAATAATATTAAGTATTAATCTAATTATTATAACTATCTACTTATAAGCTTTCTACTATTAGGTTATCTTCTTACTAAGTTTCTTTCTCCTTACTAAATATACGTCTACCTAGCTAGTCCTAGTAATAGCGCGTATAGATTTCCTTACCTTCCTTTAAAAGGGAGCTAGAATCTATTATAATAAGTATTTATACTATTATAAAGCTAAAGGGTTAATATACTTACCTTTATATAATAATTAATATTAAAATAACTATTAGTATACTAATAATAAGGGGGAGTATTACCTTATTTATAGTTATTTAAACCCTTTATAAAATAAGTCTTATAAGGAAGAGATATATTATATAAGTTAGCGAGCTATTATATAGTATATATAAGTAAATATACTTAAAATAAGTTAATATCTATATATAATATTAGTATATTAATAAATACTACGCGATATTAATAAGATATTATAAGTACTTATAAGAGATATTAAAGGAGTTATAAAAAGTTTTAAATATTAGGATAAGAACTTTATTAATATCTTATAATACTATCTTAATATAGTTTTCTTTAAAGCTATTTAAATTATAATAATAATAATAAAAGTTCTATCTAATTTTATAATTAACATATAAGAGTAACGCGTTACTTATTATATCTTATACTTATAGATATTTAATCTATTATTAATAATAAAGTATATACGCCTACTAGTTAATATTACCTTCTTATTTCTATATTATTACTAATATATATTACTAACGCCTATACCTAATAAGTTATTCCCTGTTAATATATAGTAATATTAATTATATAAAAATATTATATACCTTAATACTTAAAATTAATAAGCTAAGTATCTAATTATATATTAAAGGTATTTAGAATAATTCTAAATTATATTATATATTATCTTAGTATAATTAAAAGATATAAATAATTTCGAAGTATATATATACTATTTAAATAATTTATTAATATACTTTATTACTAACTACTATATAATATTATTACTACCTTATAAAAGGTTTTAGTACGCGCGTCCAGCCTAGTTAATATTAATACTATATTAGTAGTAGTATATTAAATAACTCTTTTCCCTTATTCTTCTTATATAGTTTTAAGGTTTTTTAATAAGTATTCTAGTTAATCTTATTAACCTTAGGGACTAGGGCCTAGGAGGGGAGGTATTTATTAGGCTTAAGTATATATACGCCTTATGCGCTACCTTATAACCTACTTTAAGTAACCTTCCTTAGAAATACGGGGTAACGTCCTAGTAATAGGAGGCCTAGACTAAGCTTATACTTAGTAGATATATATCTTCCTAGCTATCCCCTATTATTCTTCTAAGTTCCTTAGAGATTAGTTTTACTACTACAATAGGCCTACTACCTAATCTATTAGTAGACCTATACCTGTTATAAAACCCTATAACGTAACTCTACGTCTTTTATTACCTAACACGCCGTTATAGAGCTAGCGGGTATAGGCCTTACATTTATACTTTAAAGAAAAAGAAGACTAGGTATATAACCTTCTATAAGACTAAGAGGGAGTATAAGGCTTATAAGGCTAGCTCTAATAACTCTACCTCCCCTAGTAAAGATAATTTAATAGATAAGGATAAAGAGATTACTTATATTACTAAGGAAGTAGTAAGTAAGCTCGCCCCCTTAATATAAATATTTAATATAGCGGCCTCCTTTTATATAACTAATAAGATCTAACTCTTTAGTAGCTATCTTATAAGAATAAAGAGATATATAATTAAAGTTAAAGGGGGAGTATTATATATAGACTATATAGGAATAATAATTCTAAAGATATAGAAGGGTAGGTTAATTAGAATTAAATAGGTATACTATATTCCTAACCTTAGGGCGAATTTATTATTAAGTAGACGACTATATATACTAGGAATAAAAGGGTAATTTAATAGTAACTCTATCTACTTATATATTAATAGAAAAGATATATTAAAGGCTACCTACTAGGAAGGAGCGTATATACTTTTATAGATATTAAGAAAATTTCCTTTAGTACTAGACTAGATATTAATATTATATATATATAAGATAGTATATACTACTATTAAAGAACTTAATATTAATATAATTAATATTAATAGGAAAGTATTAGAGTATAATAATATACGCGCCTCTAATATTCTTAATAGCTTAATTCCTTTAGAAAAGATATTAGACTTATTAATAAAGACTATACCTAACTATTTAGATACTAAGCTACTTAATTAATTAGAAAATCCTTTAGGTATAACTAATAAGAATTTATAGTCTATTAAGAATTATTTCCTTATATACTAATAATTTACCTACTTTAGAACTAACTTAATAGCTAAGCTATATAAGGTTATAATATATAGGAAAGTATACTATCTAAAGATAAAGACTCTATACTTATTATACTTTATTAGGAAGATAAAGAAGAAGATTAATTAGGAAGTAGTCCCTTATAAGGATAATATCCTAGACCTAATCTTAATTAATATATACGGTCTATTACTATTTAGTCTTACTAGTAATATATACTTCTTATAAATAGTAGATAACTAGTCTTAGAAGATATAGGTTATTTATATTAAAGATAGAAAATTAATTACTAGGGAACTTAATATATAAAAGAGAATAGTTGAACTATAGACTAGTAAGAGACTAAAAGCGGTTTAACTTAATAATATAAAGGAACTATTATTAATAATTAACTAGTAGGTTAAAGAATATAGACTAATACTTTAAGATATAGAGCTATATATATTATATTAGAATAGGATTACTAAGAGGTTAATATAAATAACTAAGGGATATATCTAAGTAATATTATATAATATAAAACTACTAATAGAATTTTAGGATAAAGCTATTATAACTAGTATATATCTAAAGAATAGACTACTAATAGGACCTATTATAAATAAGAAAGCTAAGTATCTAGAATAGGTATAAATAGGAAAGACTCTATTAATTAACTATATCTAAATATAAGGTTATAAGTTTTTACTAAGGTTAACTTAGACGCCTATCCTTCTAGAATAAGATAAGATAAGTTAATACTAGTAGGAAGGGAAGCTATCTTAATAGGGTTTAATATAGAAATAATAAAGTAATATAGAATATATATACCCGATTTAGGTAGGTATATTAAGTTATTATTAGTTAATTTTAATAAGAATAGTAAAGGTAGGAAAATTAACTTAAAGCTTAAAATTATAACTCTAAATTAGCTACTTATTTATAACGCGTCTAGGTAATAAAGTCTTCTACTAATATCTTCTAAAAATATACTAACTATATAGGCTAATATTATAGTATCTTAACTAGTATTACTAGAAGCTCCGCTAGAGGTATTAATATTACTTATATTAAAGGTAATAGTATTAGAACCTATATTAATACTACCTAAACCTCCTTAGATATCCTTACCTCTAGTTAAACCTCTATAATTACCTCCTCCTTAGGCGTTATAGCTACCTCCCTTTATACTACTACTAAAGGCTCCTAATCTACCCTCTCCTCCTCTTATACTAAATAAGATTATAGTATTAATACCTTAATTACTAGCTTTAAAGAGAAAGAGGGATAATAAAATTATAAAAGATAATAGAGATTTAAAATATATTAGAGTACTACTAGTAATAAAGGCTATTAAAATAGAGGACTAGAAAATATTTATTAGATATATCTATATCCTAGATATATATAAAGAAGCTATTAATAATCCTAAATACAGACCTTAGTAGCTCTAGGCTTATAAGAATAAGATAGCTTAACTAGAAGGTAATAATATTTATATAACTAAGATTCTACCTAATAAAGTAAATATTATTACCTATAAATAGGTATTTACTATTAAATATTAATAAAATAGGATAGTTAAAAAGTTTAAGGTAAGGCTTATAGCTAGGGGTTTTAATTAGATCTATAGTATTAAATATAATGAGACGTTTACTCTAATAGTAAAGATAGATACTATATATACTATACTAGTACTAGTTACTATTAAGGACCTAGAAATAGGCTAGATCGACGTTAATAATACCTTTATAGAAGCTAGTCTTAATTATCTTATCTATATAAAACCCCCTTAGGGTATAGATATAAAGTAGGGGGAGTATTTATAACTCCTTTAAAGTCTATATAACCTAAAATAAGTAGCCTATAACTAGTACTTTATATATAATAGGGAGTTAACTAGGCTAGGTTTTATCTTATCTAAGTTGGATCTATATATATATATCTATAAAGGAAGAAAATTAATAATACTAGTCTATATAGATAATATTTTAATAGTAATATAATTTAAGGTAGAAATCCTATAGTTTAAGACTTAATTTACTTAAAACCTTTAAGATAAAAGACCTAGGGGAAATAAAGAAGATACTAGGTATTAAGATTAAAAGAGATAGGCTAAATAAGATAATAAGACTAAGTTAGATAGCTTATATTAAGAAGGTACTAAAAGGACTTAATATAGAATAAGATACTTATTATACTATAGATATTCCCCTTAATAGGTATAATAATATCTTACTAGCTATATTAGATAAGGAATATATTAATAGAATTAACTACTTATAAGTAAATAGATAGCTAATATATATAATAGTATATACTTAGCCTAATATTACCTTTACCCTATATAAGCTTAGTTAGTTTATAGGTAATCTAATAGTATAATACGCCTAAGGGATAAAATACCTACTTGACTATTTAAGATTATATCTAAATCTTTATATTACTTACTACGGAAAGAATAATAAACTATTATAAGTAATAGGCTATTCTAATATAAACTATATAGTAGATAAGAGTAATTAGAAATATATTATAAGCTAGGTCTTTATACTTACTAGTAGACCTATTTCTTAGTTAAGTAGGAAATAAAGATTAGTATTAATATTAATAACTAAGGCTAAATATATAGCCCTATCTAAATACTTAAGATAATCTATTTAGCTAGCGAACCTATTTACTAAGCTTAGATATCTAGGAATTATTAACTCTACTAGTAAAAGGATAAATAAAAATATAAATAAAAATCTAGATATAATTATAAAACTTAAGGGTAATAATAATAGGGTAATTATATTAGTAAAGAAGTATTAAGTTAGTAAAAGATCTAAATATATTAATATAGTATACTATTATATTTAGGAATTATAATAGAAGAAAAGGATTAATATTAGCTATATTTTAACTAATAAGATAATAGTAGATAGTTTTACTAAGCCCCTAGTAAAATAGAAGTTCTAGTAATTTCTTAAAATAATAGGAATAAGGATAATAGAATAGGGGGAGTAATAAGAATATCTATAGAATAAAGGCCTATTATAATTATATTAACCTAATTTATTTAGAAATAATATAATACTTATTAATAAGGGGCCTACCTAGCTATTCTAGTAAAATATAAGGTTATAAAGGTTTCTAATAGTTCTTATTTAAGATTTACTTATAATATAATTATATAATAACTACTTATTTAATTTATATTAGTATATACTCCGGTATATCTTTAGAATAATACTAAGTACTAATAGAAGTTATTATATAATTCTATTTAAGGTTACTATTACTATAATATAGGATAGATCTATCTAAGGGGGAGTATTAGAAATTAAGGTAGTCAGCCCTACTATACTAGTGGCTTAGTAATAGAAATACTAATTATTTTTGTAACACCTGTATTCTTACTTCCTTAGAGTATTATTTACATAGCTTATTATCACGTTGTTCAACAGTTTTCAAGCCCGCCGGCCCTGCCTGCTGCCTAGACTCAGCCTGCTGCTGCAGCCCGCTGCCGCACCTACCTAGACTACTTTACGCACTAGCGCGGCCTCCCACTCGTTCATGGCTGCCTACCTTAGTGTTACTGCTCCCTGAGTCACTCGTTCTCTTCTTCCATCATTGTTACTACAGTGAGCTAGTAAGGATAGAGCCACCCAAGTGCTAATTCAAGGTGTGTCTCCCGACGTGCCTAGGACATATGCTGCCTTAGTAGAACAGGGCGACGTGCCTCTCACTACGCTCTACCATCATATACATCGACAGCTAGCGAAGGAATTCGATTGTGACGAATGGACGGTGCGAAACATAGCAAAACGCGCCCGGGGGGCGGAAAAAGAAACCTTCGACCCCTTCTCTTCAAAAGCACTACAGCAACGGCCACAGCCAGGGTGACCCCCAGCAATCAGTAAGCGTACTCAGCGTCAGTTAATGTAACATGCCACCAGGAATGCCTTTATGCGTCGTAAACCCTAGGTTGTAATTACACGCGAAATCGGCGTTACCGTATCTAATACATTAATTAATAAAGCCCTCTCCTTAGCCGGCTATGGTCGCTATACTCCTCATTATAAGCCTCCCCTTACGCCGTAACAGAAGATACGGCGCCTCGATTTCGCGAATGGATGGCTGGAGAAGATCCGAGGCAAAGAATATATGGTAGTCTTTAGTGATGAGACGGCTGTAAGAGTTAGAGAGAATCGGGGCCAAATTTGGGTCACCCGCACACAAGATGAGGCATACCACGACGATTGCGTTGATGCACGGTATCGAGGCTATACCGAGATACAATTTTGGGGTTGTTACACGGCCGAGATGGTGGGTCCATGCTATATGTTTGGAAAAGAGACGGCCCCTGAGATGCACGCGGCCCAGGACGACCTCAATCATAGGAACTCGGAGTATCTGGTTCAACAACAGCTTATAAAGGAACAATTCCTATCTGAGCAAGCAAAGAAACCGAAAAGCCGTCGTCTAAAGCGTATTCCGAAGCCGGATAGCCTTCTACTAGAGAGGAATAAAAACACGAAAGGAGGTGTCGATTAGTATCGCTACCAAATATACGCCCTGTTACCCCGATTGATCCCCTTTTATAAGGAGGTGATAGAGCGCTATGGAGAGTGCTTTCTCGTTCAAGATAGTGCACCTAGCTATAATGCCTGGCAACAAGCTGATCTTTTCAATATTCCCGGATTAACGCTTCTTTTATAGCCACCAAACTCACCGGATCTCAATCAGATTGAGCCATGTTGGTACTATATAAAGCGGTGTGTTACAAAGCGACTCTACCGGCCAACGACTAAGGAGACTACTATCGTCGCATATGAAGAGGAATGGGAGCGATTAGATCGGGGGAAGGTTAGGGGGTGGTGCGGTCGATTCTGCAGCTAAATGGAATGCGTACAACGCGCACATGGGGATAATAAGTTCCACGGTTAGTATGTTGTTAAGAAGCACTTGTTTAACTACCCTACATAGATTGACGAATTTTTATTGGGTGGTGGTGGAGGGGTGTAATTATCTAGATATTGCAGTATTTACATTTTGCCATGTGCGGGTAAATTAAGCTGAAACTCTGTTGTATATGATTTAATTTAGTCATGAGATATGTAAAAAGGAAAATCGAACTGTAGAATTCTAACTTGACCTGATTGCAAACCAAATGCGAAAGTATTGTCATGAAAAGTTGAGCAACTGGCCCGGTCCTCCTGTGGGAGCCAAAGGAAGTTACAACCATCTCGTTGAATCCAACTGTTTTTTATCATTAACGTTTGATTTGAGAAGAATTCAGAAGTTGAAATAAAAGCAAATTTCTTTTTTACATTTATAGTTCTATAGTCAGCAAGTAGGATGTTATCGTCGTTCGTAAAATTAAGCATCGTGATATACTTCATATTTTCGAACTTCTGCACTTCCTGGCTCGTCACTGTGTTCCACAGTCTGACAGTCTGATCATCAGTCTGATCATCTGATGCTGAAGCCGAGCAACAAGCCGTCCTGCGAGAATGCTACTGCAGTGATCTACTAGTACATGGCGAGGGTGATCTAGGCGGCACCCCTACGGTGACCTCAGAAAGACTTGTGACGGTGGCAAAGGAACAAGGAAGTTTTGCGATCTTTCTTGAGACTGCCTACCAAGCTTCGCGAGCGCTCCTCAACGATCGAATAACGTCGCAATACATTGACCTAGCCAGCGAAGACGAGGGGGATCAAAGCGAGCACCCTGCTTACGCGAACCTAGAACCCATGCTCGCACAGAAAACATCCGATCTAGTTAGAAGCATTGATGACCGAAACGTCCAGGACGCGGTAAAGGCTTACAGCAGCAAGCGCACAGGATCATTTTTACCAACACTGATAGCCTTCTTCTATCTGGGACGGTATTGCGATTTGGGCCCAATGTACCCCAGTGGCACAGAATGGTGTGTCGATTGAGGCGAAGAATCAAAAGATACCCTCCCACAGACAGGACACTCGGGCCCACACACTTGCACACACAGAACGTGTACTTCAGGTCGGAAGGTTTCAACACTAGGTCCATGCTCTCTGTGGACTGAATTGGCTAGAATAAAGACAACGAAAAGCTAGGTGAGTGGGAGGGGGCCCATTAACCGGCCCGAGAGAGCTCGCCGTGGCTGAAGGCGTCAAGTCAGGGCTGCCGAACCTCGAGAAGGAGGCTGAGTTGTTGGGTAAGCTCATTCCTCTTTCAATCACCGCTGCATCTGACAAACCCCTATTCCAAGCTCATGACTCTTCAAGCCCCACGTAGTCCGAAACTCAAACAAAGCACATGTTCCAAAATCCCTGTATGAGACCCAGGTAACCAAAGACGTCAATTTCGACAGAGGGTTCCTCCTCCTTCACTTTCCTGTCCATCACTCACACAGCCCCATCCCCGTCGCTCGCGCTCGTGTCGCAGACTTACCCCCCCCCCTCAACTGACAACTCCCACTCACAAACACAACCCCCCTCCGCCCCACCCCACCATATCCGCGCCTGGACTTCCTCCGCTAGAAACCTGAAAGCTCTTCGGGATCGGGAACTCTTGGTACGGGTTCGGGTTCGGATTTGCAAAGTCTTCGTTATCATTGTGAGTATGTGGGTCGGGAGAATGGTTGGAATGGAAGTAGGAGCAGCCTTGGGCGACGGCGGCGTCGATGACTCATTGTTGATAGCAGGTGGTGCCGCAGCGGTCGGCGCAGGCAGCGCAGGTACTCGAGTGGGCTTAGTAGGCAGAGAGTTGTGAAGCCTGGGGCCGAGAGAAGAATCTGCCCTGATCTGTCTGATCTGGGTACAATTCGAATTAGCTGTGAATACGTTTCATAATAATCATAGAGATTTCCATCAGATAAACCATTCGTTGACCAAAAAAGACAGTCTTACAACAGCAGAATGTTTTATACGACTTTCATGTTAGCGTGCAAGTATTTCATTTTTCGGCGAAGAAGAACAGAAGAATCTCATTCAATCAAGCGTTTCGTTGACGCGAAAGTATTATCATTAACGTAAACTACTAAGGAAGAAGAGTCGATCAAGTAGGGTCGATTTGTTATGTACAAGGTTTAGGTATTGGCGGGTATCTCCACTTGCCCGTGGAGCTTCAGATACTACTTCAGAGTTGACACCCGAGATGCAAAGGCAGGAGACGACTTCCTTTAGAGAAGATATGTGAACTTGACCCTTTCTATCTGTTGGACTAGACTTAACCCTCCCAACAGGCTGGGCTACAAATTCCATATATGGGTTTCAGAGTTCAGTGCCTCAGTAGATTTCTGGTTTCCTCAGCCGGCCAATCGTTCAAGCCCCAGGGACCAGGCTTAGATGTCGATGCCATTTGATAGTTGGTGGGATGATACGTTGTATCATTGAACTAGACTATATTCTAAAGCCGATCATTGAGCTAATCTATGATGCACCAGAACCCAAGCTAAATGAGACAATCGAGTCCCGATTATCCCTTCATCATTCGTTACGTGGTGTTACGCATATGTACGCAGTTAGGACAACACTATTGCCAGTCAATCAATAAGCTTTATCCCTTGGGAGATTCTAGATCCTCCGCCTTCTCTTTCCCACGTGCCAACTTCTCATCCGCTGTCAAGTCGCTCTCAGCCTTGCGTATCCGCACGAAGGCAATCATTATGACGAGCGATACCAACTGAACAGCGAGCTGATACCAGAACACATTTTGATAACTCCTCTTCAGGCCCAAATGGGCAGTCTCATGTTGCGTTACGTCTGCGAAGGAGAGTACAAAAGCGATTCCGAGGAAGAGCAAACTGTTGAGTAATGCTCCAGCGAGTCCTTGCTGGCTTGATAGAAGACTTGTGGTGATGAATATGTTGGCCACGTTGTAACTGATGTCAATTCCGACAGTGGCGCCAATCATAGCGGAAAAAACGTAGGCCCAGTAATTGGCTCCTGTAGGAGCCAAGGCAAAAAGTAAAGACGTAAGGATCCAACCAAAGGCACTCACTATGAGCAACACCGTGCCAGAAAGCAGATGAAGAACGTAGCCACCAGTAATAGCGATGATGCAACCTCCTAGACCCATTGGTGTGAACCAAGCTACAAGTTGCAGGGGCGAGCCTCCCATTATATCCTGCATGTAGAAAGTTCCGTAGAGAAGGAATACCCCGAACACGCCGTACGAGAGGAACAGGGCCAGGAACAGGGGTTTGATGTGGGGAATATCGAAGAGATCGGCAGGCAGTAACGGAGCCTTAGCCACCCACCCTTCGACGTAGACGGCAGCCATAAGTAGGAGCGAGCCAATAATTAGAGTGACGTAGATGTAGGGTGTCCTCCATCCTTGTGGCGCGTGCGAGCTGTCAGTGATGGCGTAAACCACGAGCACTAGGCCGGACACAATCAGGATAGATCCCATCCAATCCATCTCTATGCCCAATGCTTTTCTCTCTTCCGCGTCATTGGGCACAGTCCAGAAGGCAGCTAGAATGGTTGACAAGATGAGTATAGCACCAATCCAGAAGTACCATCCAAACGCCAGGTACTGCCCAGTCAGGCCAGCGAAAAAGACACCAATGAAGAAGCCCAGTGGTGCTGCGGCTCCGTATAGACTGAAAACCAGATTCTTCCTAGGACCAGGCCTGTATATCGCCCCCATGAGCATAACTCCAGACGGCATAAAAGCGGCACAGCCTAAACCCTGCAGAGCTCGGCAGAAGTCGAACATGAGCTGGTTTTGGGAAAAGCCGGCGATCAGAGACCAGACACAGAACCAAGCCAGACCACCAAGATACATCGGATAGCCCCCGTACATATCACCAAGTCGACCGAACGGCAAGAGGAAGGCTGCTGTGACGAGCGAGAAAGCACTTGATAGCCAGACTTGGGATGCCTGAGGTATATCGAGCTTCTTGACCACAGAGGGTAGAAGGACATTGAAGCCGCTGGCGAAGTACTCCTATAAGAAATACGTGTTAAAGTTGGACGACGAATCATGTTGGGAAGGGACCAAATGAGCGTACCACCGTGATCATAGATGCGAGGAGAGAGTAGCAGAAGGAGATTTCAGCCGTCAAGGATTTGAACTTTGGCGGCCTCTCGCGACCCAAGCGTTCTATCCGTGCTTTTTCATCCTCATCGACACCCTTAGTACCATTCTCATCCTGGTTTCGGCTGGCAACTGCTTCAAAGGCCCGGGACTGGACCTGAGCTATGGCGATGGAGTCGGTCGGTGAGGCGACGGGAGGGAGCGTACTTTGAACCATGGTGGACGATGGTGACTTGCCCCAAGCGAGCGAACAGTGGGGGAATGGATTGCATCATGGAGGGCAAAGACATGATTAAGTAGCGCCCACGAGTGATTGCAAAGGCGGAGTGATTTCAAAGCAGGAGTGCAAAATACAGGGTAGTCGGGCAAGGGATGAAATGAGCTCTCGACGTCTTCGGAAATGACCAAATCGCGGTAGCGCATGCGCATGCTCACTTTCGTTACGGACCGAGCCCTCCAACCCTGATCTTTAAACCCTATTCTAGCACCCACCCCCACTCGCCTAGCTGAAAGCTTACTTTATGCTTGCATTATTCATGCAAGTCCATCGACGGCATATATTCCGTACATGCATTATGCCTTGATACAATGTACTTTTGCTTTGGTATATACGCGCTCGTAAGAGACGTCTGGTCAGGCGAGGACGCAATTACAGGCAGGTATACTTTTCCATTCGAAAGATTGGCTACTATTCAGTCGTTCTTGCTTATTCTTCTTCCCCCGGTCTGCAGTACTATCCATACCGATGTTTCCCTGGATGCCTCCAATCAAGCTGTCTAGTCTGCGTCGAGCATGGTAGGCAGTCAGTCTTCTCCTCTGAAGTCAATTTGTATTATATCGTGATGCACGTTTTTTTGTTTATTTTTCTCTTTTACTTACTATTTTTGAACTGTTACTATGTATTACTATTACCGAATCTCGTCAACTCGAAAAAGTGTGGTTGAGATTTTCGAAGTCAGACTATAACTTTGCTTGCAGATTACAGTTACAGTATAACATCAATCGATGTTCTCTTATAGTAGACACTTAATACCGTGATTTCAGCGTGTAGAGATCAGCTTCCCTCCTCATCTGTCCCTAACCAGTCCAATAAGTTCCGATTTCTCTCAGATCGTCGACCAGATCAGGCGGGTTCTCCAAACCAGCGAAAAAGCCCCCAAACTCGTGGTCTATTTGATTTGTCAGCGAATATTCCAGTCGATAAGAAATTTGTCGGCTTTGACACTACCTACTTCGGTACATAACCAGATTTCCCATCATCCGCAACACATCTTCGGGCCAGAAACCAACCGTATACTTGAAAAAGCTCACCAGCATCGGCGCGTCCGTACGCGCCCTCCGGTATATCCCCTCCCTAAATGGGAGTTCGGGGTCTTGAGCATACATATACACAGACGGCATAAATGAGTCAGTCAAATAGTATAGTGAGATACTGCGCAGGATCTCGTTGTGAGTAAGAACGGAAGGGCACTCTCCAGCCCTGACGTCAGCCCCTGCGAGTGGAAATTTAGTTTCGTTTAACAGACGGAATGGCAGAATTGTTTTCACGGGGATGCACTTACAGTCTATCCACTTCTCGCCCATCCAGGCCAGCTGACCCACAGGGTTGTCGTACAGAGAGAGGCCAATTGTGTTCGGCTGAGCATGACGTGAGCTTCCCTCCTCAATATTGTCTACTTACCTACCTTGTATATATGCATAGATACATAGCTGGTGCCATTGGAGGTCCAATCCATCGCTCGCTTGTGTTCAAACTGTTCCAACGGCGAGAGCGTAATCTCTCGCGCCGCGATCTCTTCAGAGGTGGAGCAGTAGAAGGGCACGACAGGAAAGTGTGCAGCCCTTGTAGTGGTATTGAAACTATCGTACAGAGTAAATGTCAGAAACCCGCCAATAGATGTTCCATGAACGCCAAAGGTCTTATATCCGAGAACATCTGTCATGAGAGTGTTAAAAACGCGGGCTGTGTCAGCTAATGTCCAGTTTCCAGGTGGTGAGGTCGAGAAGGCGACGCCTGGGAGAGATGGAACGACGACGTGGAAGGAGACTGGCTTTTCCGTTGACGTCTCCGCCTTCTGCGTCAATGGGTCGATAACGGGTAAAAATTCCATGAACGAGCCAGGCCAGCCGTGAGTCAAGAGCAACGGGATTGCGTCTGGATCATCGGAGATTTTATGAACGAAGTGAATAGTTAATCCTTCGATCGTGGCCGTGAAGTGCTTAAAGCTACATAAAATGTAAGACTCAAAGGTTAATTGTATCTTTAGGGAATATTTCACTAACCTGTTCAAATATGCTTGCTCCTTTTCCCAGTCAAACTTATTCAACCAATTTTCGCGAAGACTTTTCAAAACTTCCAGGTCGATACCAAGGTAGGATTCGATGCCAGGGTACTGAGGCTTCTCGGGAAGCTGGGTGTTCTTGATTAGTCTCATCATACGTGGGACGCCCCGCGATAGGTCTATTGTGAATGGACGCAAGTTGAAAGACTGATCTGATAGAATCGCTGCAGCAGCTTGAAGGCATAACAAGCTCAAAATCACAAGGGAGTTTAGTCTTGAAGCCATCACGGACGTTTGATGACAATTCTCAGAAGCCTAGACCACCTAGGTAGTTAAACTGTCAATTGCTCAGCTTGAGATCGCAATGACTTGATGTATGCTCTTCTCTATCAGGGCCTCTTTAAGTCCTCGTGCATCAAAATTAAGGACATTTGATCTTATGGTCATCCATACATGCGGCTGGTTTATGCACGGAGGGCACTGGTAAATCATCTGACCGTACGCTAAATCTGTATCTTGCCGTGTCTCCTTTCGGCCCGGAGCCTTTCATTATAGGACACTTAAGACGGCAATTAGCACTCATCAACTTGATCCCTTAGCTTCCACTTCGTCTCGGCAAAAGATTTCACTATGTCCTGCCTTGCAGGGCATACGCTACGGATATTAGCACCCCAGCAAGTAAGTTACGAAATGTTTTCTCAAGCCGGTCATTTTCACTTGTCCACGTGAATACAGCAAAAAAGCGGACGGAATCAGGTCATTGAAGATGGATAGACGCAGTGCACATTTGACTCAGTGTTACGTAGGAAAGAAGAGAGCTTATTCCTAGATCCTGCTACGGCAGTGTCGAACCTTTCGCTTACGACGCAATTCTTGTATGACGCCATTGATACCATTCATAACCTATTTTGTAAATGGGTGTACAGTTAGTATTGGTCTAGGCACATCTGTAAATCTCCGGAGCCCGGGCCGAGGGGCGGCGCGCGCCTATAGAACTAGTTGCCGATGAATTGACGCATTTAACAGAGCGGCATGGAGCGGGGACGGCCACATCGGAGACGGCCCGAGAGCTAAGTATCAGTCAAGTAAAGTGTGCTGCATGTGAGGGCTGACCATGCATTCTGATCTCGCTTGCTAGATTTGTAACATGAGAGCCAATGTTGGATCGCTTGGTCGGTCTTTGTGTACCACCAGGGTAATATGTTCTAGGCGTTCTATTTGGCGGGGTAGGCATTGTGGTTTGTAATCTTGGTTGATAACATGTCTTAGGCGTTCTATATAGGCGGGGTAGGCATTGTGGTTTGTAACATCGGTTGACTCCGAAGACTACTAATTGAATATGGCTCAACAGCTTCTTCGGATTGGGTTCAGACAAACTCTCTCACTCCATCTTCGAACTTACCTGCCAACCGTAGCCTGGCCTTTGCGTAGCAAATTTTCAACCCACCACTCCGTCACGATGTCGACGCTTCAGTACTATGCTTATCCTGACCATGGTGTCCGCCTGCGTGAGAAGAACAGCTACAGCCAAGCTGTTCGTGTTGGTGATCGCATTGAGTGTGCTGGTCAGGGTATGACATCCCTACAACACCATTCGAACCCAACCCCCCCTCCCTTCCCTTTCCCCTTGGCCCCTATTCCTCCTCGTCCAGCACCTGGTTAATTCGTCCCTAGGTGGCTGGGACTACACCTCCGGCGAGATGAAGAAGGACCTATACGAGGAGATCGACCAGGCTTTCAAGAACGTTGACTATAATCTCAAGGACGCCGGCGGTAAGGGCTGGTCACAGGTCTTCCGTGTCAACTCGTACCACACCGACATGAGCGACGAGGCCCTCCGCCACATGGTTAAGAACCTCAAGAAGTGGATGCCTGACCACCAGCCGTTGTTGACTTGTGTCGGTGTGACGAAGCTGGGTCTAGAAGGTATGCGTATCGAGATTGAGGTCTCAGCGTATGACGAGGAAGGCGCGGAGGAGGCGCGGAAGGCGAGGGCCGCGGTGGCGGAGAAGAAGGAGTGATTCAACGGTAGCGGACCTTTATATAGATACGAGTAGATTGCTAGGATTAGTAGCAATGGCAGCTCTATACCGACTCATAGCTTACGTAAATTGCATTGCTTAGGCCTTAAGGGTAACGCTTTGAAGATTCAGAATTGAGATCTTACTATTGGTACCGACTCCACAGGGATTGCTTCAACCTGCTTCATCTGCTTCACCCGCCCATCTGCTTCACTCGCACAACGCCAATGCGATATCCTCCTCCATGCCAAGCTGATCGAACTCCAGCACGTAATGCTCCCACACATTGGGTGGTCGGATAGCGCCAGCGGCGAGATTGCGGTTGACCCTGTTGGAAATCAGGCCGGGTCAACCTCGGCAGTTACTAACTAGGACTAGTTAGGGGGCCTTGGTAGACTAGTAGAGATTTCTCGTAATAGTTATTCCATTCTATATAGCTATATCTATCTATTAGTTATTATAATACTATTATATTATACCTAGATTATATATAAATAACTTATTAATATTATACTATTTAATAAGTTATAAGCCTAGGTTCTATATAACCTAGAAATTATATAAATTATATAATAAGCTTTTTACTAAGACTTAGAGTTACTTTAGAAGAAATATTCCTAAAATTATTTATAATAGGTATTATTATATCTAACTATTATAAAATTTAGAAGTTAAAAGGTACTAAGATTTATAAATTATAGGAAATTATTATATATATCTCTCTTATAATTAACGACGTATTTAAGGTTATTAAACTAGAATATAAACTACTAACTAACCCTAACTTACCTATTACTAGAGGAGTAAAATTACTTATTAAGAAGGCGGATAAGTATAAATAGGAAAAGTATATTAATTTAAAGAAGTAAGTACTTACTACTATTTATCTTACTATATTACTATCTTTAATAGAAAATAGGAATATTAGAACCCTAAGCTTATTGCACCTTATTAGTTAGTTAATAAGTACCCTAGATTCCTTTCCTAGACTAGCGCGAATATTAAAAGTCTAATATTTCTTCGCATTCTACCTATATCTACACCTACGCTCTATAATATTTTCTACTTAAAATAAGTTATATAACTTATTTCAGTCTACTTAGCACCTTAAAAACGAAGAAAATTAGTATATAGGTTTAAAAGATATATCAGAATAAGTGTATTTATATACTAAATTCTATACGCCTAGAATAATTAGATTAATAACAAAAATCCTATTATTATTTATAAATTACCTATTCTACTATATTACCTACTAATATATCTAATATTAGTCTAAATAGGGGGAAATATTACGTCTTATTACTAGGTATATAATACTATTAGAATAATCTATATCGGTCTATTAGTGTATTAGCTAATGCTATCGCATTTACAGGCTACCTACCTACTAAAATATCTGATATACTTCCTACTATTCACCTCACCTACTAACGTGTCTGATATCGGTCTGAATTAGGGGAAATATCCGTGTTATTAATAGCCTACTATATCTGATATACTCCCTACTATTCACCCTACCTACTAACGTGTCTAATATACTCCCTACTATCTACCCTACCTACTAACGTGTCTGATATACTCCCTACTATCTACCCTACCTACTAACGTGTCTGATATCAGTCTGAATAGGGGGAAATATCCGTGTTATTAATAGCCTACTATATCTAATATACTCCCTACTATTCACTCTACCTACTAACGTGTCTAATATACTCCCTACTATCTACCCTACCTACTAACGTGTCTGATATCAGTCTGAATAGGGGGAAATATCCGTGTTATTAATAGCCTACTATATCTAATATACTCCCTACTATTCACTCTACCTACTAACGTGTCTAATATACTCCCTACTATCTACCCTACCTACTAACGTGTCTAATATCGGTCTGAATAGGGGAAAATATCCGTGTTATTAATAGCCTACTATATCTAATATACTCCCTACTATTCACGTCACCTACTAAACGCCAGGTAGTAGGAGTAATTTTCTGACGTAAAAATCTTGAATTTTTACAGGCATTTTCTAGTTAGCTTATAGTATAATTAAAACTCTAATAATAGTAAAAGAAATATAGGCTAAATTAAAGTTATTATATAAGATAGATTCTTATACTATTAAGAAAGTAATATACTTTACCTTATATAAGCTTTACTTAGATTAATTTAAAGACCTTTACACCTACCTTACTAAATTTAAGGAGTATATAAATAAGCTCTTATAAATAAGGAGTCTACTAGAAATAGATTTTTAGATAGTAGTCTTTAAAAGGGGCCTATTAGATAAGATAAAGGAAGTAGTTTATACCCTTACTAAAATTACTTAATCTAGGGGTAAGTTATAAGATTTTAAGTATATTACTATATTATTAGTTAATAGGTTTATACCTTTAAAGACTAAAGAATCTAAGGTATATACTAGTAATTTTAGTAAATAGCTAAAATAAGGCTAATATTAAAATAAGCCTAGTAATAAGAGCTAGAGTAATAATTATAATAAATATATATTCTATAACTACTAATATAATATAAAAGACTACTAGTATATTAATTTAAAGCTAGAACTAGAAGGATTTATTTCTAAAATAAAGAAAGAGTTATAGGTATAGAATAAATAATAGTATTAAGGTAGAGGTCCTAGTTATTAATAAAGTAAATAAAACCTAGATAGAATAAAATAGGATAAATCCTATACTACTTACTTTAAGCTTAGCTTATAATAGAATAATAAGTCTTATAAGATTATTATTAACTTAAGAGACTAAGAGTATATCTTCTAGAACTAATCTAAGTTTATTAATTATTTATTAGTCTAGAATTATACTATATTAGAACTAATTAGGGGTAAACTAGTAATAGTTAAAGGGATTAGAATAGTATAGATCCTAGTAATTATTAATAATAAGGTTAGTAAATTCTCCCCAACTAATATTTACTATATATTAAATATTAAATATAGCCTCCTATCTATTATATAACTAGACCTATAAGATTATATATATACTAGTAGTAGAAGGAAGAATATATTCTATAATAAATAAGGTAAGGAGGTATTATAAGCTTTCCTATATAACTATATATACTAGCTAGATATTATATAAATTAATTAGATAAGGGTATTCTACCTTAAATTAATAGTTCTAGTTAAGAATAATATATCTTAGACCTAATAATATAAGAGATATAGATATATTAGTATAGAGGTTATTAAAGCTATAGTATATACTACTAATATTAATTATAAGGCCGCTAAACACTTATAAAGGTACGAGAAATAGGAACTATATAAGAGTTATATATTAGAGAAAATTACCTAAATACCCTTATAGTTATTAATACCTAGAGTTACTATCCCTAGCTAATACTAGTATATTAACCTAGTATTAGTAAGCTATATAACTACCCTTAGGGGGTATACTAATATAATAGTATCTATATATAAAGTAATAGGGTTTACTTAAATAGATTATATAACTAGTCGGGTAGAGTTACTATAAAAACTCGAGTTCTAAATAAAATATTAGTATAACTAGAGGTATAAAATAGCCTTTATTTAAAGTAATAATAAACTAGTTTAGAGCTATAAATATTAATAACTCTTTTAGGAATATAGGATATTTATTACCCTATTAGCTCCCTATAACCCTTATTAAAATAGGATTACTAAATAGAAGAACTAGATACTATTTAGTAAAGTTAGAATAGTTCTTATTAACGCCGGATTATTATAAGAGTTCTAGGGTAAGGCTATCTACTATATTAATTATATTAAGAACCTTATACCTAGTAAGGATAAAAAGTCCCCCCTTAAGAAATAGTATAGTTATAAATATTAATTAATATATCTAAAGCTATTTAAATATTAGTACTACTCGTTTAATATATTACTAAATAAGAAGAAACTAGATAATAAGGCTATTAAATACTACTTCCTTAGTTATAATAGTAAGAGTATCTACCGCGTATAGGATATTAAGGGATAACGTATTACTTAACTAGTATATATAGTATTTAATAAGAGGGCTACTATATTATTAATAGATGATAATAAGCTCCTAATAGAGAGAGACTCTAGTAATAACGATAATATAGTAGACCTTCTAGCCTAGCTCTAGACTAACTAATTAGATAGCGGTAATTAGGCCTTAGAGGGAGTAATTACCCCTAATTAATAGGGTATTAAGGGAGTATTAGATAATACTAGTAATACTAGTAATAGATTAGTAATAACTTTTCTATCTAGCTAATTAATATTAGGCCTAACTAATAATAATAAGTTAAATAACTAGACTACTAAAAATAGTAGAGCGGAGTTAGAATTACTAACTAATTAATATTAGAATAGTTAGGATAGTTAAATACGCTAAATTACTACTATAATACTATTAGCTATTATTAATAAATAATCGACTTAAAATAATAAATCTTAGAGAATTATTCCTAATATATTATACTATTCTATTTATAATAAACTATAGTTTAATTATAAATAAATAAATAAGAGTAGTATAAAGTCTTCTAATAACTCTAATAGATTTAGAGCTATACTTACCTGCGTTATTACTAGTATTAAGAAGTATCCCTACCTAATATTAATAGATAAGGCTCTTAATAGGCCTAATAGTAATAAATAGCTTACTACTACTAAAGAAGAACTAGCTAATTATAATAAGTAGATAATATAGTAAGAATTATATTAACTATCTTATAAAGTATATATATTACTAGAGAGGTAGGTCTTATCCTATAAATATAGGCTAATAGGTGAAATAACCTAATATAAAGTATAGTAGGTAGTTAAAGGCTTCTACTAAGTTAAGGGGATTAATTTTAATAAAATATTGTTATTAACCCTAAAGGTATTATTATAATAACTCCTCCTAGCTCTAATAGTTAAATATAGGCTAGTTATTAAGTATTTAAATATTATTATAACCTTAAAATTACTTATTTAGGAAGAAATCTAGGTAGAGTAACCCTACTACTTTACTAATAGCTAATAAGGATACTCTTATAAACTAAATAAAGCTTTATATAACCTTAAATAAGCTTCTTATAAATAGTATAAAACCCTTTATAAGGTACTTAAGTCTCTAGGTTTTAAGCGCCTTAAATATAATTATTATATAATTATTAATACTATTATAAAAGTTATTATTACAGCTTATATAGATAACTTACTATTTATAATATATAATCAAGACTTAATTACCTAAATAAAGAAGGAACTTAATAAGAGGTTTAACTTTAAATATGTAAGAGATATAAAAGACTATTTAGGAATATATATTATTAAAAATCTAGATACATATTCTATTTAAGTTAATTAAATAAAATATATTAACTAATTATTAAAATAACTAGGTATAAAAAAATATTTACTAGCTAAGTTACTTATAGAATAGGCTAATATTACTATTACCCCTAATAGCTATATAGCCTCCTTATCTAAAAGGGAGGCTTATTAGTCCCTTATAAGAGTACTTAACTAGCTAAGTATTATAACTAGGCTAGATATTATATACGCTATTAGTAACCTAAGTTATTTACTTAATAACCCTACTCTATAATATATAAATCTAGTAAAAAGAGTACTATATTATTTATTAGGAATAGTTAATAATAGTCTTATCTATAAACTAGGTAATAATAGTAGCTTAAAGGGTTTTACTAACGCGTTATACTATAATAATTATAAGATATCTTATTCTATTAAGGCGTATATTTATAAACTATTTAATAGCTCTATTACCTAGTAATTTAAATTATAAAAGTTAGTAGTAATATCTATATATAAGTCTAAATATATTACTATAATAGAGGTATATAAAGAAGCTCTATATCTAGGCCTTATACTTAAAGAGCTAGGGTATAATAAGGGAGTAGTACTAGTACTCCTAAGTATTAATAAATAGGTAGCTATAAAATTAGCTACTAACCTAATTAATTATACTATTATAAAATATATTTGAATAACATATTATTTAATATATTAACTTATTTCTAAAACTAAAGAAATCTATCTCTAATAGGTTAATATTAAAGGCTAATATACTAATCTACTAATAAAACCTATTAGCCCTATTAACTTTAACTTAGTTAGATAATAATTAAGACTAGTTCTAAGTAAAGTATAAGGGTATTTAGATATAATAGTTAATAACAGGTAGACTACCTTATTACTACTAATCTAAGAGGGAGTACTAGAAATTAGGCTAGGTTAACCTTAGTAGTTACTAACTAGGACTAGTTTAAGGGCCTTAGTAGACTAGTAGAGATTTCTTATAATAGTTATTTTATTCTATATAATTATATCTATCTATTAGTTATTATAATACTATTATACTATATCTAAATTATATATAAATAACTTATTAATATTATACTATTTAATAGACCCTACTTCCTACCTTAAAGAAGTTTACTTAATCTAAATCTAGGGTACTTAATCTAAATCTAGGGTACTTAATCTTTTTAGAGACGTAGGCACGTAGGCGCGAATTACATTCGTAGATTAAGCTTACTCTTATCCTATAGTCGATAGGGCGCGTTTCTCTTAGCGGGCTAATTTCATATATAAGGGGTAATAAGGAGGGAATAGACTAACCGTCGAGTCGGGATTCGGTACCAAGAATTTGTACCGACCGAATACTCGGTACTAGCCCCGGGTACCGACCCGAATACTCGGTACCTACTTCCGGTACCAACTCGCTAAGGCCTCGATACCTTAGCGAATCGGGTTGACTTAACTCGAATCGCTAAGGTATTGCTAAGACGCCAAGCCCCTAATAAAATAGTAAGGGACACTAAAATTTTTCTAGAAATACCCCTATACTAAAAATAGTTTTTTTTAATTAGAATTTTAATACCCCTTCTAATTCCCTAGGGATACATATTACCTTTTTATATTACCTTAAAGAATTACCTAGGTTAGGCTAGGTAATAATAATAATAATACTTAGTAATATAGTAGTAAATTAAAAATATAATAGTAAATACTATTATAAATAGAAAATATTAGTAATATTATAGTTATTATCTCTATAGGAATAGCTAATTAGTAATTATCTTTTTATATTATCTTATTTACTATTAAGAATTACCTAGTTAGTAATAATAATAATACTTAGTCATCGACTAGTAAATCCTATATATAGTACGAAATATTATTATAGATAAAAAGTATTCCTGATAATATAGTCGTTATTTTCCTAGGGTTATATATTACCTTCTTATATTACCTTATCTACTTTTAAGAATTCGCTAGGTAATAATAATAATAATAATTAGAATTTTTTTAGAAAATATAGTAAGAAATACTACTAAAAATAGAAAATATTACTAGAGAAAATATCTTAGTAATTCAAGTTAACACTTCGGTACTAATACTTAGTACTACCCTAGGTACCGACTCGAATACTCGGTACTAGATTTTAGTATCGAATCGCTAAGACTCGAGTCGGGTACCCGACTCGAGTTCGAAGTACCGACTCGACGCGGTTAGTCTACTACTAATTAGCTATTACCTTATTTACTATTAAGAATTACCTAGTTAGTAATAATAATAATACTTAGTAATCTATTAGTAAGCTATATATATAGTATTAAATACTATTATAAATAAAAAATATTCCTAATATAATAGTCTTAGTAAAATAATATAAGTAGAACTAATATGTTAGCGAGTTAGATTAATACTTTAGTACTAATACTTAGTACTAACTATTAGTACTAACTTAAATACTTAGGCTAGGAATTTAGTATTAACTCGCTAAGAGTCGAGTCGAGTACTTAACTCGAGTTTAAAGTACTAATCTAACGCGATTAGTCTACTTAAGCTTAGAGGCTATTAGTAAGCTCTTATATATATAATCTATACGCGTATAAAGGCCTTATATATAAACCTCTATATACCTTTAAGAATATTATATTACGTATTACCTAGTAGCCTACTTATATACTATTTACCTAGTAAATTTAGTTAGATTAACTAATATTAGGTACTAAACTACTATAATAGGGGTCTAGAATTTAGATAGTAAATTATATAACTTTCTAAGGGACTATACCCTAGAACTTAGGGCGCTTAGTAGCCCTTTAGCACGCCCTAGGGTTAACGGTGTTGGGCCTAATTTTACGGGCATGAACCCTATAAGGCTGGACGGCTACTAGGTATAGACGGTTACCAGGTGAACCCTTCTAGTCAGAGTAGCTGGCGGTGAGCTTCCTACCAGGACATATACACCGTCAAATGGTTCTTTCGAACCGAACAACGATGACAGCATGGCGATGACTAACGTGTTGTTATGGCATATGCATGCTTCGCCGAGAACTCGGGCGAAGCATAGAGCACGGCCGTGCCTAACTGACTCTGTTCGTGGACTGCTCCTACCTCCTACAACGAGCTAGGTCCCTGATTCGCAATCCAACAGTCCTGTTGAGCCTCCTTCTACGCAGCCTCCTCCTTCGACTCAGCCTCCGGATGCTGTAATACCAAACCCCCCGAAGTCGCCGGTTGCTATGGCCCTCGACCCTCTCTCTGGCGAGGATGCTATTCACCTCAATATTGTGGAATTCGAGTCTCGATGGAAGGTCTTCTACGACCAGGAAGGATCGAAAATGACACCTGGCAGGCCACTTTCAATGGCAAGAGCAACCCGAGCATGGCCGGTTTGAAAAGACGAGCCGATGCTGCTGCTAAAACAAAGGCGAAAAAGGGTGGGTACGGAGTCAATCTCGTGAGCATACAGGCCACTCTGACGGCCAAAGATATAGCTCAGAAGAATCAAAGTGCTTCGATTCTAACGGACAATAACATATTAATGAAGCTGAAAGAGCGATTGGAGCCTCGGTGGAAGCAGAGTAGTCTAGGTGTGGATTTCGAGGTTTACTACTTAAAATACGAAGGAGGCATCGAGCCTCCTGAGGTTGTTACTGCACGGAAGGTGGCAGAGGCTCTTGAAGTCAGCAATAGCAGTCAGGCTACAACTAGCAACAAGAAGAAGAAGAGCAATACTGGAGGATGTACAACCATCATGCAGTTAATTCAAGAGGCGGATACACGCGATTCAATGCAGTCTCAGTTCGATGGCCGAGTGGCTAAGCTATTGGAGCCCTACAAATGCACGATTCCACAATTTCAAGGGCATGAACAAGCATTACTACACACATCTAGAGCTTAATAAGTATATTCAGGTACATAAAGCCTATTTCAAAGCGTGGCAAGCAGAAATCGATAAGGGGGACGGTGTGGCCACTCTAGAAAACCCTCCGCGAACGGTCATGGAGGCCATAATGGCCGAGCACAATAGAAAGACGAAGGCCAAGGCCAAGGGCAAGGCTCAAGTTGAAGCCAAGAAGGAGGAATTAGCTCCTCCGATGTCTACAAGTAACCCAATGATGGATTAGCTAATGATTCAGACCGCGCAGAATCAACAGGAGGAGCGTGACCGTCGTCGACGTCAAGAAGAAAGAGAGGAGCGTGAGCTTCGGCTTCGTGAAGAAGCACACTATGGGAAACGAGGACGCTCACTACCCACGCAGGGGCCCCCTTCTAGTCGACGTATGAAAGCCTATAAGCCTGTTACTGCTCCTGTCAAAGCTTCAAAACAGTTAGATCTAATACGTAGTAGCCCGGTTAGAAATGACACCGATGTTCACGAGTTCGTTAAGTGGATGGTAGCTCGAGCCCCGGCTTAAATTATGAGAAACGACTACATCAACGCCCTGGTCTTCTTCGAAAAGAACGGGTTCAATTTGGAGATACTCAACGCCTGGAAGAGTAATCACAACATCAAGGACTGGCGCGAAATAGGCCTCGAAAAGCCTGGCATCGGCGTTCAGCTGGGGCAAGGAGTCAAGCGCTTTCAGCACTGGAAACAGGAGCAACAGCTGCAGGCCTCCCGTTGGACCCCCGTCAGATCTCCGCCACACTACGCCATTAGCGACGACGATAATGAAGAGGATGACTATGGCTCCAATAGCTCCAATAGCCAGGAAGAGACTCGGAATTCAGACAGGGCTCAGATGAATACCCGAGCAAAATCAATGGCGATGGTGGCGGCAAGGGTTCAGAGAGCTCAGAAAGCTTGAAATAGACAAGACGGCTGAGAAACCTCTATACATATACTATGAATCGACCCTTTTCTCATGCCCACCGTCTACTGACTACTGACTACTGCATACATGCCCAAATCCTTGATATTCGTAGCTTACACAGCTAGAGCGACAGCCGCCCAGAGCCTCCGGGCACTTGACCTCAAAAGGTAAGATCCCAGTCAAAGTTGCTGCTTACTGTTGAACGGTCTCAGGGGTCTGATGGATGATTTGGCTGTCATTGACTATTCTAGATGTCTGAAAAGGTGAAAAGGTGTTTAGGAACAAGTCAACGAGACAACAAGACTTTGTAGACGTGGCCACTCGCTTATTATCTTGGCAGAAGGGCTTATTTTCAACACTTACTGTGGTATCCAGCGCGACAGGGGTTTAATTAGTTAGGAGAGAGATCTCACCACTAAAAACTGCCAAGACGCCAACTTTTATTATCCCTGTACTCTCGGGAGAAGCTACTAATCAATTAATTTCGAGCTCTTGGCGAAGAGCCAAGACGTTAAAATTTAGCCTCGGGAGTCATATGTAGTCGGCACGAGTATGTACTTAGTATGTGGTAGCACTTGAGGTATAGCGCTAATCAGCCCTACGGTTAAGCGAGCGCACATAAATAGCCTGCACCTTCCATACCTTAGTAATTCGATTAAGTCGTTTACACTACTTCAATGGTGGCTAGCTACTGTGCTTCGGATGCAACAACTGCATGCCTTTCGGGTTTGTGGATGCAACAACTGATGCCGTTCGGTTTTGTGGATCCTTGAGCCCGTGGACCCTGGCTCGTTGATGGATCTCTATATATGCAGATGGCGCCAAGGGTAATAGGTCTAGCGTACCAAGCCATACATAGGCATAGCAAGCATGCATCACAACGTACAGTACGAGGCCGTGACTCGAATTTCCAGAAGCCCAGAGAAGCTTACCTGGCGAGAGGAGAGAGACTTGAAGTAACAAAATAAGCTCCAGCGAGTTGTGCACGTTTCGCGTTGACACGGACTGCCTCGATGGAGACAGTAGATACCCAAAGGTCTCGAAACATGGCAACCTTACCCTTGCCTGTAGCGCTGGTTGTACTCCGCACGTGGGACGGTACGTGGTGATTGATAAACCATCCGTGTAAGGCTAGATGAACTTTGAGCCCCTGGGAGTTAGTATAGTATGTTACAGATACGTCCCGCTCTTCAGGGACTCAACCCTGCTCAGTGGCTTGGTCTATCCTTCGGATGCACCTGTTAAACGTATTTGACTAGCTTACCCGCATGTAAGAATGACAGCTCCGTAGTTTATATAGCGGTGAGCGTCGACTTTTTGTTGCCTTAAGCCCTCGGTTTTTCAAAAGCAGACGAACTCCGGAATCCTGGAGCGTATGATTGGAACATCTTCTTCCTTATCGTTAGCTTGGGCCACTACTCCACGTCTCTCGTATATTCCGAGGGCCTCTAGACTATCACGAAATCAAGCTCAATGATAGTCGACCCTCCAACACGTCCTTCTCGCACTACCCCACGAACTAAGCGACTCCTGCAGAGCAACTCTTTAATGTCCGATTGGCCTGCCTCAAATGTCTGGCCAGGTGTATCACCTGGTCCACTGATTCCTTGGTTTCTCATTCCAGCACTCCGATTCCACGAATTGAAGCGGGGATGAGTACGGACGAATTCTTTCTTCTCAGGTCACTTTGTACTTTTCGTGGACGTGACTCTATGTTTGATTTGAGTCTCAGACTATCTGGCATAATAAACGTTAGCGCGACAGGAATTTAATTGGTCAGAAGAGAGATCTCACCACCAAAGTCTGCCAAGACGCTAACTTTTATCATCCCTGGGTAAGGTAGTAGTATACCGGCAAGTCCCTAGCGGGCTGCGCCTCGCCCGTCAACCTGGTCGGGACTTGCCGAGGGACGTCGGCTGTCTGAAATCCGATTGGCGGACTATAAGCCGCCTCCGGGCCCGAGATTGCCGATCATATTGCGGGGAGCACGTACCGCATCGACATCCTCATCAACAACACGCAATCTTCCCCACAAAAATATCGTAAGAGTATAGCTTCAAATACTTCAAACACACAATAATGATTGAAAAGCCATCTGTTTCCTATTACGGCTAGACTACTACCACTTCGTCGCAAGTCCTTTGCGCTGTTTGGCTGGCGCCATACGCACGGGCATGGTTTTAACGAGCTTCCAAAATCTGCGTTCGTGATTTTACCCCATTCTTCAAGCACGACGTCGATTATTTGTTGTTTGTTTGTAATAGAGTGCTCTCTGACCTTGATCGTGACTTGATGAGCCTCCAGATATACTCAATGATGTTAATGTCCCTGTCCAGTTTGGCTTTTTTGGCTGGATTCAGGCCCTTCACAAACAGTCCATGGGCTGAGTTACCGTCCTTATAGTATATTAGACGAGTGCCACAACGCCGTTGTCATTGAAAGTATGAGCCTACTATACGATTGATAACCTGATCGGCGTAATCTTGCTGATTGAAGCCCCTTCTCTTGCCGTGACCTTCTAGAATGATCAAAGGACTGATTCAATAGGATCCAATCATGCCCCAAGCTGTGAACGAAGATCGACCACTTCTGAACTGATTTTGAGCGCAGTCTGGATTGTGACGGTCTTCAGAAGTGCGTATAACGTGATTCGTGCCCTGCATGCTTGTAGTAGACTACTCAGAAAATGGAGAAAGTCGTAAGACATAGATGTTCCGGATCTTCACGGGTCCCACTTTGCGAACTTTTTTGCCGACACCGAGTCACCTTCGCGTGTCAATAGTACAATCCTTCAATCCTTCACACTAGCTGGTCCTGAATGGCAAACCATCGGCCGAAGTCAAAGCTCACGATATCAGTGCCAGTTGCTCGCCAGTCGCAATTGAAACTTGAATCAGGTTTGATCTCAAATTGCTGGACAAACAACGATTTCATGATCGCATACTGTTTATATGGCAATATCGCCATATTTCCAAAATGTAATTGAATAGTGAATACCGTAGATTCAGCAATTAAAAAGCTCACCGCTTGCTGCTTCCTGCTAGGGGCGTGTCATGCCTGCCTAGTTGGCGTGCTACCCAGAGTAGGAAGTGACTACGAAGTGACAGCACCCTGGCCACGGACGCGCGCCTACTTATCTCCCCATACCCTGCTGATTTACGCCTACCACCTGTGAATTACAAATAAACGTTGTGTCGGGCAAGTGAGTACAATATGTCAGACCGCTTCCCGCTCAGAAATGTTCCTTGAAAGTCAATCGACCTTTGTTAAAGGAGTTTGACTCGAACATCTGAAACACGCTACCATGTTTGGCACTCTCAATCCCAAGCAGTATAAGGAGCCGTTGACCTTTATCGAGAATACGGACCGGGCGTCAGCCCTCAGTCGTACTCGCCGCGACAAGCCACATATTTCCTGCGAACTCTGCCGGGCGCGAAAGGTAAATTTCTCGCGTTTTTCTCTTGCGGCTGTATCTTTCTATTGTCACCTGCTGCCTTTCTCCGTTCTAGTATTGCTTTTGAACTAAATCCTGTTATATTATCATGTCCCAATCCACTCAACGCCGCTACCTAGGCCCAAAGAGGACACATACGTGCGGGCCGTTGCAAAGCAAAGAAGTCTAAGAGAAATTATGCGATATGCGGAGACGCCATTGGCTGATTTTTCACTTCTCTTTGTCTCTCCAGGTGCGATGTAGTGGCCAGCCCTCGGGCTGCGATAGATGCCTTGCCGTCTCCGCCGAGTGTAGGTACCCGGGCCGCGAAGCTCGCCGCAGGAAGGCCACCACTAGTCGCCACATGGAAACACTCAGGCCGGGTAGCAGCATGAGCGGTACCAATCTTGCAACGGGGACCAAAGAGCAGGGTCAGGGTCAGGGGCTGCAGCAGCCGTCTGTTGGCGTTGGCAGTGGTCAGGTAGGACGAATAGAGCCACACACGGCCGATCCGAGCGTCAAAATGTGTGATCCGGAGCCCAGAGCAGACAAGGAACAGCAGCAGATGGAGCACCAGCGCTCGTCATTCTCGGTCGGCGACCGCAGCTCGAGCGGAAACGTCTTGGACGGACTTGACGAGTGGCTGGACATGGACAGCTTTCTCAACTCAGGACTGACGGCGCCGCTAGAGAATCTTGACGGCAGCGTGGAGATGTTGGATAAGGTGATGGAGGATTCTTTGTCTGGGCACGCTGATAGTCCCACTGGTAAGTGAGTCCCCTTGATTCTTAAGCGTGTGCACATGCTCAACATGGGCAAGGCCTTGAATATTATGGAGCCTGATCTGGTCACTGATGTGAGTTACCAACTGACAACTTCATGTGCAGGTTTGGACGATATGGCCCCAGGCACCTCGCTTAGTAGCTTTCCTAACGCAGATAACCTGGCGCAGCCGTTGATACCCTCACACGACGTCGTCTCGCCGCTGGCTTCGACTATCCAATCCACACGCAGCCAGCCACCAGCATCTGCCAAAGATAGTGATTATATAGGACGAGAATCACTATCCCAGACGCCCAGTTTGGGTCGCTGGTCAGGCCAGCCCCCCGCCATCTTCAACAATATCCGGCCGTCATCAGGATCGCCGGACCGCCCAAAGCCAAGTCTAACGTCTGACCCACACACAAAGGGCCCAGTACCAGCAGCACCGGCGGCATTCTCACCAAGCTTAACCCGTCGATGGGATGCCAAAGACGGCTGCCCCTGTCTGCACCTTATGGCCTGCCTGCTCGAGGAGCTCGGTGCAGAGAGCGCGAGCAGTGACCAAGCTACAATGGACCTGCTGCTAGGTTACTTACGTTGTGCGTTGGTGCGCTGTAGTACTGTCTTGGATTGCGAGCGGTGCACGTCGCTGAGTGATAATAACATGCTGCTGGCTATGGTGGGGCAGTATATGAGCACCATCTGCGAGCGAATGGTCATGTGCTACATTGAGTTGCAGTGGGCACAGGAGCAGCGGCAGAGTAAGCAGCAACCGTCGATATCGTCATTGCTTGCTGGTGTTGGCGGCGTTGGTGGTGATCAGGAGGACGAGAATGGTAGCACAAGGTCAGGGTCTGGAGTACTTGACGCAGACGACATATGGTTCTCCACGTACCGCATCGATAACGGCTACGAGCGTATGCAGGTACTTCAATGCCTAGCTAGTGTTCAACTCATAGAATTTTCGCGAATGTTGGAAAAGCTCAAGGCGCGAGGGGGCAGTCACAGGGGACACCTGATGCTGCTGACCGAGGCTGAGAAGCGGATCAAGGCGGTGCAGTTGATGCTGAGAACCAAGTTGGATGGCCCATCAGCCGGAAGAATATAGTCTCTATAGAAGTATTCTTTGAATCGTCCTGAACACCCTAACCATGAGGGCATTTCCAAGTTCTTAAGATAGGCGGTGGTTTTCGCCAAGCCGGTTCGGAGAAATACATAAAGTAGAAGAGTTCACCTAGAAGAGGCGCGTATCTAGAAGGGGCGCAGCCCTGTAGGGCTACCACCTAAATAACTCCTTTTTTATCTATATATAATATAAACAGAGGTTTTTATATATACTATATTCTAATTAATAATTAAAATTAATACTTTACTTATATATCTCTTACTTTAATTAGCTAATTCCTCTTATATCTATCTTACTTATAAGCTTTATTTTAACTCTATAAAACTAGCTTTTAGTACTTATATTACTAGTATAACTAGTAGTAGTACTTCTACTATTACTTTAAGAGAGAGGGGTATAAGTAGAGTTAATATAAGAGAATAAGATAGTCTAAGTATTAGTTTAGTATTTAATCTTAGTTATTCTTTTATTATTATTATTTTTATTATTATAACTAGTACTAAGATCTACTTATATATAATACTAGTAATAAACCTATTACTTATTAATAGAGCTAAGAGGTCTCTAATCTAATAATATTAGAATAAAACTAGGATATTATATAATAATAGAGCTTATAATATAGAGTTTTTATATATATAGTAAGCGCGCTCTTAATATATATAATAATATCTACCTTAGTTCCTATTAGTAGTATTAGCTTAGTATATAAGAGACTCTAGGTTAAGAGATAGAAGTTATATTAAGTAAAATAAGATAAAAAAAATAAGCTAAGACTATCCCCTTAATTAGAAGAATATAATTATATATAAGAGTAGGAATAATAACCTTATAATTATAAAAGTATAATTAATAGAATTATATAATCTACTTTCTTTTATTAGTAAATTATTATATAGCTTAATACTAGGAAATAGTAATATAATAATAGTAATAAAGTATATTTATATCTCTTTAATAATTATAATAGCTCCCTCTTATATATTATAGAAAAGATATATAATAATTCTTAATAAAAGTATTAATAGCCTTTTATTAAGCTAGTAGTAGTAGTAACCTATCTTCTTACTATAATAGAAAATATAGAATTTTAAATCTTAAAGATCTCTTATACCTATTTAACTAATATATTTATAGAGAAGTCCTACTACCTTCCTTATTTAAGCTTAGCTTACCTTCTTAAAGAATACTAAAGTCCTAATATCTTTTATATTCTACTTAAGTATATACTAACGTATTATAATATTTTCTATATAAACTATATTATTTAATCTATTTTATACTATTTAACTATATTAAAATTAGGAAAATTAGTATAATAGTTTAGAAAAATATATTAGACTAAATAGATTTACCTATTAAATCCTATACACGGCTAGAATATAGATTATAAATAATAAAAACTCTATTTATTATAATTACTATATATATACTATTTATATTTTACTTATTCTACTATATTACCTACTAATATATTAGCTATTAGTTTAAATAGAGGGAAATATCTATCTTATTACTAGGTATAAAATATTATTAGAATAGTTATATATATATAATATAGCTAATACTATTATATATATAAGCTACCTACCTACCTACTAATATATCTAATATACTTCCTACTATTTACCTTATCTACTAATATATCTAATATTAGCTTAAATAGAGGGGAAATATCTATCTTATTATTAGGTATAGAATACTATTAGAATAATCGAAATTAGTATATTAGTATATATAATATAACTAATACTATTATATATATAAGCTAGCTACCTACCTACTAATCTATCTACTTCCTACTATTTATCTTACCTACTAATATATCTAATATTAGCTTAAATAAAGGGAAATATCTATCTTATTATTAGGTATAGAATATTATTAGAATAGGTATTTAATTAATTAATTTAATTAAATTATTACTCGTGTCTACTAAACTATAGAGGTAATTACGGGCTTCTATAGACGATACTTTATGTAAGGGAAACCGTATATACCGGATAAAAACCCTTACGGTTTTTTAACTTAGTATCCTTCGTTTTTATTTACCTGCGTACTATATTCGTAATAAGTATAAATAGAGTAACGTGTATATATAAAGCTACGACGTACTGTAATACCTAGCCCGATAGCTAGGTAGTAAGGGAGGGAGGAAGAAGGAGGGGGGTAAGAGCGCTAAACATGCTCGATACGCGAGATATACTAGACCCGAGGGGTATATAGCTATACTACCGCTAGCGAGAACTAGGGTAGTAAGCCTGTCCGTATTAGCTATTGTAATATGGCTTAGGGGCCCTTACCGACCGATATTAATATAGCTCGGAGGTCGCTCGTACCCGCCCTATTAATAAGGAGTTGCCGTTAACTAGTATAGTCTAGGTAACTTATAACGATATATTTTATATCCTGTCTCCTATACCCGTATCCGTAGCTAGGTAATAAGAAGCCTAGGACCCTAGCCTTATATAGGAAATCTATAAGTCTAATTCTCGCTATACGGGCTTAGGTAAGCACCGAGCTCTCGGCTTTTAGGAGCTTACTATAGAGGCTGAGGCGGTTATCCTATAGACCTCTAAACTAGGAGACGCTAGGAGGGTTATATTTATTAAACCTCGCCTTATAATCGTCCTATATTCTAACCCGCCGCCCGGTTAACTAGCGGCGTATCTTATCCTTAATCTTCTCCTTATAACGGCTACTATCGCTTCGCTCAAGTTCCTTCCAGTTATTAAGGCCGAGGGACCGGAGTACCTACTCCTCTTTCTCCTTAGCGGCTATATTAGTAGCTACTAGCCTTCTACCTCTCTTTAGTCGTAGTTTCCTCCTAATACGGGTGTTCCTAATCCTTATTACTAGGTATATTCCTTATTAGGCATGGTACTAGAGGACCGCGCTATCGAGGGTTATCTATATAGGCGTAATATATACTTCTACCTCGAGGACTCGTATTAGCGTGGCTTTATAGGCCCCTAGAATCCTCCGCAGGTAGTTATTCTAGATGACCTCGAGCTTCTATATATATATTTTCTTCGCGTCGCGAAGACCTCCTAGTATATACTACGCAGATGCGGCGTATATTATCGCCGGCCTAATAACCGTATTATATACCTACCTAGCTTAGCTTAGTATAGTACCCCACGTCGAAGCCGCGGTTATTAATAGCGCTAACCCTTAGTTAGCTATCTTTACCTAGACTCTTTTAATATAAGGGCCCCAGCGGAGCTTCCTATTAATATAGAGGCCTAGGACCCGAATTTCCGCCTTAGGTCTAGTAACCACCGAGCCTAAGTTAACTACTACCTGTATATTAAATCGGCGTAGTTACCGCGAAAGATAGATTAGCTTATACTTCTACGGGGTAAAGTTAGCCCTATATATATTCGCCTATTCCAGGTATAGCTAGTAAGCGTATTCTAAGGTCCTGTAGTTTAACTCTATAGTATTACCGTACGCTAGGAGGTAGATATTATCGATAAACCTACCTACTTAAAGCCGAAGGTTAGTCCTAGAATAAGCCTTAATAAGGGGGGTATTAAAGAATAGAAATAGTATAAGCGAGATCGGTAATCCCTACGGTATACCTATCTCTACCTGCTCTACTACGCTCGTCCTAGTACCTAACGTTAAGGATATAAACCTATTTATAAAGAAGCTCCCCGTCTAGTTAATAATTCGCGCGGGTACTCCCTTCTTCCTAAGGTTATAAAGGAGCCTCTAATACGAGACGTTATTAAAGGCTCCCGCGATATCTAATAATAGTAGGCTAGCTATATTATTCTTCTTATAGTCCTAGACTATATAAATAGCGTCGATAATAGTCTCGAGCGCTATCTCGTAAGACCGTTTTCTTCTAGCCCCTATTTACTCTAGGGGCAAGAGGCTATAGTCTTTAGTATAGTCGCTTAGTCTCCCCGTAACTACTATCTTAAGGGCCTTTCCGAGCGTATTTAATAGCGCTATTAGTCGATACGACTTCGGTTCCGCGTAATTCTCCTTCTTCGGCTTCTAGAGGATTATCGTATTAGCCCTTTTAAACTCTTTTAGGTAGTATCCTAACTAGAAACACGCATTAAACAGGTAGGTAATCTTGCCTAGAAGTCCCCCGGAGATTATACGAATGAACCTGTTTAGTATACTATCTAGGCCCGGCGCCTTATCCTAGGCCGGGTAATAGATAGCCTTATATACCTTATACTCTATAATCTCGTCGTTATTATAGATTAGATCTAGGTAGACTACCTCTATAATATCTTCTAGATCCGCTTAAGGGGGTGGAGGGAAGAAGGTCTCGCGGAGCGTGGATACCTTCTTATTAAACATTCTAGCCTATCCACTATCCCTTATACTTAATAGGGGGAACCTAGGTAGCGGCTGTGGCCGTATACTATCGTTTCGTGCCTACTTAGCTAGACTTTATACACCTTTTAGTAACTCCGCCGCCTTATATACTCCCTCTCGGAAGTACAGGGTCTTTACTCTAGTAATAGCCTTGTCCCTCTCCTTCCTTATTCGGCGCCAAGCCTCTTCTATTAGCGCGCTACGGTCCTTCCGAAAGCTTCTTATAGCGGCTAGTACCCGGCGGGTAGTCCGCGCGTATTCTAGGTTCTAGAATAATTTAGCCCGCCCGCCTAGTTTTACCTATAAGACAGCCTGTTTAATAATCTCTTTAAACCCCTGGAGTATTTATTCCAGGTAGTTATTAACCTCCGCTACTATTTATAGGGGTCTTATATAGAAAGCTACGTCTAGGGCTTAGGCACCCTTCTCTATTTCCTTAGGGTCAGCCGTCTTCTATAACCGCCGTTTTACTTCTAGCTAGTCTAGCGCCTATATATCTAATATTATAAGGATTAGCAGATAGTTAGACCTATATTATAATTCCGGGGCGACCCTATATTCTATAGTCGCGTTTAATAGGAGCGGTGTCGCGAATATTAGGTTGATAGCGCTCTCCTAACCGCGCGCCCGCTATATAACCGATCCCTCTAGTAGGAGAAGCTCTATTCCCCGTCCTAATATAAGCTCGGCTAGTTTATCTACCTCTAAGTGGTATAAGAACCTCCTAGGGTTATTCTAACTTAGGTAGTAGAGGTTAAAATCCCTAAGGAGGATAAGCTCCCCGGTATTACTAAGCTCCTCTATATTAGGGATATATAAAGGATTATCGTCTATAACTAATAATAGGCTTAGGTTATAGGCGCTATAAACCCGAATAGCCCCTCTACCTATTTATAGAGTTAAGACCGTTATATTACATGATATATAGCTAACCTCCTATATTTCTATATCGAGTCTCTTATTAATATAGAAGCATGTGCGTGTATCCCTCCCAGCCCTATACCCTAGGTAGAAGGTACTAGAGCTCGGGTTATAGGAGGACTTATTCCTATTATTATAGCACGGTTCCTAGATTACTAGGATATTAATATCCTATACCCGCTTATCCGCTAATAGGGCGGTTATTATACCAAGTTTATTTCGGATATTATACTATAAGATCTTCAGGCTTAATATCTTAGATATCCGCTTGAAGTTATATATTTAAGTCTACTTCCATTTCTATTATACTACCGTTCTAGTATCTTAGCGCGTTCGATATACTAGATATATTCGGCACGTCTAGTAGGCTTAACGTGCCTAAGGATACGTTTAATATACTAGATATATTTAGTTTACTAGGTGTACTTAATATCCTAGATATACTCGATACGTTTAATATACTAGATATACTTAACTTACTAAGACTCCCGAGCGGGTTCTTATTATTTAAACTATCTATAAGTATATTAATATCCCTTACTATAGTCGAGCGGGCTATAATCTCTAGAGTAGTCTGCCCTAGCTCGGTCGCGGCGAACCTCGGCGAAGCGAATATTAGCGGCCTCCCTACCCTTAACCTAGGGGTAACCCCAGGTCCCTAACTTCCGCTCGGGGTCCTACTACTTAATAATAAGTCGGTTACCGCCTTCCTCTTCCTAGGCCCGACTATAATAAAGCCTTCAGCGTCTACCGTCATCTACTTTATTATTTCTCGTTATATACCGTATAACGGTGCTTTTATAATAATCTTTTATAAAGCCCGATGCTTCTCCTTTATCTATATCTAATATCCCTTCTCCTAGGCGGAGTATCTAGGCTTCTTACACGCTATATAGTGCCTCTACGTACTATATTCCTTATTATTATAGCTCCTTATATCATGCTCCTTCCTATAATCTATATAGGACGTCCTATTAGAGTATCTACGCGCTATATAGCTATACCCCTAGCAGTTAAAGTATTAAAGTATACGAGCCTTCGGCTCGTACCTCTTAACCGTCTTCAGCTCCTTGGCTTCTACTAGCCCCTACCTTACCAAGGTATCTACCGACTTAGGTGTAGCTACGAAGACTATAAGAGACGAATATAGTTTTATTAGCTAATAAGACCTAATTAGCTAGCGGGTTAAAACTACCTTAAGGTTATTATATAGGACCTCGTTATCCCGCTCGATCCTCTCCTTTACGGCGCCCTAGTCCTTAGTATTAAAGACCGAGGCTTTTATACCGTATACTATTACCCTGAATAACTTCCTTATTATTATAACTAAGTGCTACGTCTTTTTAACCCATCTTAGGTTCTTCTTAAAGCGTTCCCTATCCTTTATACGGGCTATCTCTAGCTATATATCCCCGCTTTTTAACCTCCTTAAAGTAATAATCTTCGAAGTGTCTAGGTATTTAAGTGATTAGAAAGCTATAATAATCCTCTCGCTCGTTATATCCTTCGTAGAGTCTCTCTCCGTACTATCTATTAGCGTGATGAGAAGCTACGTCGTGCGGCGTGTATCTACCTAGCTCTATAAGTAGGGGTTCTAGCTACTTACGGTTCGCGTCGTTAGTATTAACGCTACCTAGCTCTATAGCCCGGTATAAGGAAGGATCCTAATCGTATATACGCGTTAGGCACGTGAGATATACTTAATATATTCGATATACTAGAGAGGCTATATAGGCCTCGCGCGTTATATTTCTACTTTTCCTTAAGGTACTCGTTATCCTACTAGATCCCTCTTAATATAGCCTTGATTTAGTTAAGGCTAGCCTTTATTATCGCCTATTATAACGCGTTAATATCCTTATATAGTATATCCTATATCGCCGTAATTATTCTAAACGCGACTACTAACTATCCGCCCGCTACTATAAAAGGATAGGTATCCTTCTTCCTATCTCTTCCCCGCGTATTACCTCCATTATAGTATACCTGAAATGCTTATTCCTGCGTTACCAGTTATTATCGAATTACTAGGAAACTACCACGCGTTCCCTTACGTCCTCCTCTAATACCGCTACTACTACCCCTATTACTAGTACTACTACCGCTGTAGTAGCTATTATTAGGGTCCCTAGGACCGTCGTTTATCTATCCGCGTTTCTTAAACGCTTCGTCGCTTTATAAGCTCGCCGCCGTTAATTTCCGTCTCAAATCCATTCTCCTTTAGAACTTATTCTAGAATAGGTATTTATATATAATATAGCTAATACTATTACTTTTATAAGCTACCTACCTACTAATATATATACTTCTTACTATTTACCCTACCTACTAATATATCTAATATTAGTTTAAATAAAGGGAAATATCCGTCTTATTAATAGCCTACTATATCTAATATACTCCCTACTATTTACTCTACCTACTAATATATCTAATATACTCCCTGCTATTTATATTACCTACTAAACGCTAGGTAGTAGGGGTGATTTTCTAACGTAAAAATCTTGAATTTTTACAGGAATTTTCTAGTATATTATAAGTTAAATAAGAAAGAATACCTCTTTATTAAATAATATAAGAGAGAAGTATCTAGGGTAATAATAGATTAATAGGAGGGTTAAAAGTACTTATTAATATTAATTAAACTATATAAGGAAGAGTAAGAGGGTAATTAAGAGAGTATAAGCCTTTTAAAAGTAGAGAAAGAGGCGTAGTCTTAATAAGATAGAGGAGTATATAAAATTAAGGATTTAATACTAGGTAATTATACAGGTCGTAAAAAAGTTGGAAAATTCAAAGTTATTACTACCTAAGAACCCTACTAGAATTCTTAGCTTGAATTTTCTAACTTTTCTATAACCCGCGTAGTAATATAAAGTATAAGGGAGAGAATCTTCTTACTATAATAGAATATATGTAATTTAGGGCCCTAAGCTTATCGCGGCTTATTAGTTAATTAATAAGTCCCCTAGTTACCCCTCTAGGACTAGCGTTATCTACGGCGAATATTAAAAGTCTTAACTTTCTTCGTATTCTATCTATATATATACCTAGCTATTATATATTTTTTAGAATAGACTATATTACTTAGCTTATCTTAAGGTATTAAATACTTTAAAAAGAACTGAAATTAGTATAGTATTTTAAAAGATATATCTAAATAAATGGATTTACCTACTAAATTCCATGCGCTAACGGCTAGAATATAAATGATAAATAATAAAAATCTTAACATTATTTATAAATTACCTATTCTACTATATTACCTACTAACGTGTCTACTACTAGTCTAAATAGGGGGAAATATCCGTCTTATTACTAGGTAGGTAACGCTATTAGTATAATCTAAATCGGTGTATTACTATATTAGCTAATGCTGTCGCATTTATAGGCTAAAAACCCTACTATTCACGTCACCTACTAACGTGTCTAATATCACCTACTAACGTGTCTAATATCGGCCTATCCGTCTTATTGCTAGGTATGGAACGCTGTCAGAATGGGTGCATGCATATGATACAGCTAATGCTGTCGCATTCACAGGCCAAAAATCCTACTATTCACGTCACCTACCAACGGGTCTGATATGCTCCCTACTATTCACGTCACCTACCTACTAACGTGTCTGATATCGGCCTGAATAGGGGGTGATATCTGTCTCATCGCCAGGTATGCAACGCTGTTAGAATGATCTATATCGGTCTATTAGTGCGTTAGCTAATGCTGTCGCATAGGCTACCTACCTACTAAAACGTCTAATGTACTCCCTACTATTCACGTCACCTACCTACCAACGTGTCTGATATCGGTCTAAATAGGGGGTGATATCTATCTTATTGCTAGGTATGCAACGCTGTTATAATAATCCATATCGGTCTATTAGTGTATTAGCTAATGCTGTCGCATTTATAAGCTACCTACCTACTAAAACGTCTAATATACTCCCTACTATTCACCTCACCTACTAACGTGTCTGATATCGGTCTGAATAGGGGTTAATATCTATCTTATTACCAGGTATAGAACGCTGTTAGAATGGGTATATACATCTGATATACTCCCTACTATTCACCTTTCCTACTAAACGCCAGGTAGTAGGGGTGATTTTCTGACGTAAAAATCTTGAATTTTTACAGGCATTTTCTAGTAGTATATAATATTAAAGGCCTAGAAGTATTTTAATAAATTAGGAAGATAAGAGAGATTTTCTTCTATATTTTATAGTTTCCTCTTAATAAGCTAGAGTTAAAACGCCCTTATTAACTCTAAGTAATTAGATAGTAGAGTATAAAATATAAATATAAATATAAATACCTTTAAATATTATAATACAAACTCTTAAGAATAATTAAAACTAATTAGAGTTTTATTATCTCTTATAAAGAGAATTTTATCTATTATAAATTATACTTACTCTATCTAGACTAATCGCATCGAGTTAGTACTTTAAATTTAAGTTAGATATCTAACTTAAGTCTTAGTAATTTAATACTAAAATCTAGTACTAAGTACCTTAAGTTAGTACTATAGTAGGTACTATTAGGCTTCTAATATACTAATAGTACCCTAAAGAGGATGCCTAAGGTATTTGAATCTACCTAGAACACGCTTATTCTCAATAATATACTATACGCCTGTAGGCGTTACAGGTACTAAGTACCTTAAGTTAATACCTAGGAGGGTACTAAGTATTAGTACTAAAGTATTAACTTAAATTACTAAGATATTTTCACTAATAATATTTTTTATTTTTAGTAGTATTTCTTATTATATTTTCTATTTTTTTCTAATTATTATTATTATTATTACCTAGGGAATTCTTAAAAGTAAATAAGGTAATATAAGAAGATAATATATATCCCTAGGAAAAAAATAACTATAATATTAGGAATATTTTTATCTATAATAATACTTAGTACTATATATAAGACTTACTAGTAAGTTACTAAATATTATTAATATTACTAACTAGGTAATTCTTAGTAGTAAATAAGGTAATATAAAAGGATAATTACTAATTCGCTATTCCAATAAAGATAATAACTATAATATTACTAATATTCTCTATTTATAGTAGTATTTCCTATTATATCTATAATTTACTACTATATTACTAAGTATTATTATTATTATTACCTAGCCTAATCTAGGTAATTCTCTAAGGTAATATAAAAAGATAGTATATATCTCTAAGAAACTAAAAGGGATATTAAAATTCTAATTAAAAAAATTATTCTTAGTATAAAGGTAATTCTAGAAAATATTTAGGGTTCCTTGTTATTTTACTAGAGGCTTAGCGTCTTAGTAATACCTTAGTAATTTAAGTTAGGTTAACCCGATTCGCTAAGGTATTAAGGCCTTAGCGAGTTAGTACTAATAGCTAGTACTAAGTATTTAGGTTAATACTAAGACCCTAATATAAGTATTTAGTTAGTACTAAATCTTAGTATTAAATCCTAACTTAATAGTTAGTCTAACTCTACTCTTAATAGCTAATTCTATATATAAAGATAGAGAATCTAGGCCTAGATTACTACTTCTTCTCTAGAACTAAGTTACTATTAGCTTTTATAAGTAGTAGTAACTATTATAATCTCCTTAATTCTATTACTAATTATCTTATATCCTATTATAGTATCTGTTTTAGGGGTTTCTACTAAAATATAGCTAAGATAGATACTAGAGTTACTAGGATATAAGATACTCTGTAATATACAATATTACTTAGCTAAAATCTTATAATAAGTATCTTTAAAGTCTAACTTAGTAAATATCTTTATATCTTATAAGTAATTAAATATTTTACTAATTAGAGGGAGAGGATAATAATTCTTTACTATTACTTTATTTAACTTATAATAGTTAATATATAGTTATAAGCTACTATCCTTCTTTAATATAAATAAAATAGGAGCCTTTATAAGACTAATAGACTCTTATATTTAACCCTTTAACTTAGCGTTATCTAAGTAGATATATAGAGTTTTTAACTCCCTTTATAATAAATTATAAATAGGCTTATAAGGAGGCTTATAACTATTTATATTAATAGCGTAGTCTCTAGGCTTAAATAGGGGTAGTCGTCCTACCTCCCTATTCAAAAAGATATCTAAAAAGTTATAAAGACTTTTAGGTAGCTCTAGTACTTTACTATTAAAGCTCTAGGTTTCCGCCTAGGATAACCTAATATAGATAATAGTATAAATTACTAATTTACCTTTAAGGGTATCTATAAACGCTTACAGCTCTAGGATAGATACGCTAGTAGAGTCTAGTAGAAATTACTACTTTTAACTCTCTAGATCTACTTATACCCTAGCTTCTAATAAGGTAGGTATACTAAGAATAATTAATAACCCCTTCTTCTTAATTATATAGAATATACTAGTATATTAACCTAGCTACCCCTAGCTATTAATAAGATAGTACTCTACCTAGTACGCGCCGTAGTAATAGACTAATTAACTATTTATCTATTTAGGAATTAGTAGCTAATAGCCCTCTAGGGGGTTTAAGTTATATTACTTAGCGAAGCTTTAGGAGATAATATTAATCTCTACTCTTATATTTATTAAAAAGTCTATATAATCTTATATACCTTATATATTAATAGAACTACTAATATTAATATTATAAACTAATAGTAAATCCCTTTTAATAAGTAAGCGCCTTAATATTAAGGTCTTAATAAAGGCGCGCTTCCTTTTTTTAATTTAATAGTCCCTTTTCTAATAGTATTAATAGGGATTATATTTAGGTTCCTAGGTATCCTAGGCCTATAATAGTCCTTATTATAGTACCCCTTCTTCTTATAATTAAAATATATTAACCCTTCCTTAGTATCTAGTAACTTATTATAACTACTAGCGGGCCGAATACTTCCTACTTTTATAAAAGGATTAATACCTCTATCTTAACTTCCTTCCCTCTTCTAACCTTTATTCCGTCTATTAGAATAATCCCCTTTTTTAGTAATATAACTATTACCTACTATTATTCTAGTATAATACTACTAGTTATTTTCTAATTAAGTAGTAAGGGTAATTAGGCTTTTTCAGTTATAGGGAGGTCTTAATAGTTTATAAGGGCCTTTTAAAGGTCTAGGTATAACTTTATAAAAAAGTTAATCCACTAATATTCCTCTAAAAAAGGAGAGATTTATAATTTAATCCTACTTAGATATATATTAAAGCTTTATATTAACTAGTTAAGATTCTATTATATATCTAAGTATAATAATATATTATAAAGCTAGCGGTTTACTAGATCCTTAATAAGGTTTAATAAGTACTAAGTAAAGTACTTCTAAGTAACTACTCTCCCTAGTAATAACTTTTTATAATAATCCTATAACTTAGTAGGTTTATCTTCTAAGAATTATATAGCTTAAGTAACCTTTATAAACTTAGTTAGAAATTTATTAGGTATTAATTAGAATATAATATCTATAATATAATACTATTTCCTATATTTACATATATTCTTCCCCTTATAAAAGAGTAAGTCCTTAGGCTTTAAATAGCTCTTAGAGTATTAACTACTAGGTTCTTCTAACTAGCCTCTAGTAGACTAACTTAGGGTAAAACCCCTAAAGATAGATCCTATCTTAGAGTCTAATATACCTTATATATTAGTACCTTAATTTAGAGGATAATCCTCTATTAAGCCTTATCCTAACCCTTATTATATCCCTCCTAGTAATCCGCTAGTAATTTAATATAGATCTAGTATAGTTATATCTACTTCTACTTATAATTAGGTTACCCTTTCTTAGATACCTTAAAGCTTTCTTTCCTTTATTAACTACTCTTCTTTAACTTTAATAGTAGTAATAAGTTTATTAAGTATAATTATACTAGTAAGGGTTTTATCTAAAATTCTATTATTAGGTATATTATTTATTACTTTAATATCTCTTATATTAAATTCTAGTATTATCTTAATTTTATTATAATAGACTTTTAATATATTTTTATCTTACTTAATATTAGATATCTTTTATATTACTATACTATTATAATCTAGACTATCCCTCTTTAAAGGTAGAGAGATTAGAAATATTAGGAACTAGACTAGAAGGCTAGTTCCTAAGGGCTAGAATAGATAGTATAAACTACTAGTAAATAGGTAGTATTATAAAGGTAGACTTAATACTCTAGTAACTTTATAATTATAAAAGAACTAATCTCTACCTTCTAAGGAGGTAGAGGGAGGATTATTTAAATACCCCTTAAGGAAGCTACCTAGCCTCTTAGATATCTAGATAAAAGGATATCTGGTAGGATAATAAGAAGCTAAACTAATACCGCTAGGATATCGCTAGTAGGCTGCATCGTACTAGCTAGATATATTAAGATATCCTAATAAATAGGATTAAGCTATTTCTTAGCTATATTATAAGTATATTAAGGTAGTATCTTACTTATACTCCTTATATTACTAGGTTAAGGGTCCCTACGCCTTAATAGATATACTCTATCTAAACCTATTATTCTAATAGTTATATTAATAATTCCTAGTACTACTAATCTTATAACTAGTACTAGTATCTATAACTACCTTATATATATACTATATATTATAGTAAGTTTACCTTTATTATTAGAGGGTTATAAGCCCTATCCTAGTATAGGAAATATATAAGCCTTAGCTATAGTATAAAAAATAGGGTTTAATAAACCTACTACTATTAATAGCTTTTATTATAATATAGGGATAAGTTTATTTATTACCTTACCCTTACTTCTATAATTAGGGCGCCTTAATAGTATATTAGCTAGGTTAGTCTTACCTAGTCTATACTTAATAATAAAGTTATAGGTTAAGAGTCTTATTACCTATCTTACTTATTAACTATTTAAGGCCTTTATATTTATAAAACCCCTTAGATTATTATAATTAATAAGTACTTTAACTAGATAGAAACTACCTTCTAGGTAGTATCTCTACTACTTAAAGATTATAACTATTATAAGTAACTCCTTATTATAAGTTTTATAGTATTCTTTAGCTAAGTTTATTTTCTTACTTTAAAAGGTTATAAGATACTACTAACCTAATTCCTAGAGTTATAATAGAATACTAGCTAGTCTAAAATCTAATATATTAATCTTAATTTACGTAGGTAATATAAGATTAAAATATCTTAATATTAATATATTAAGAAATACTTAATAGAGTATATTAAATATATACTCCGCTCTATTAGGCTAATTAAAAGGACTTATCTTAACACCTTTTATACTACCCTTTAGTAGCCCTATTAAGGGTAATATAATTTATAAATACTAATAAATAAAATAATAATAAAAATTTATAAATCTAAGAAAAATCTATACTTTATAGAAGCTCTTTAGCCTAGGCTATAATTAGATAGTATCTACCCTATATTAATCTATTATAATACCTTTAATTAAGATAATAAATCCTAAGAACTCTACATTAGTTATAAAGAACTAATATTTCTTTAAGTTAATAAATAATTTATACTATTAAAGCCGCTTAAGTACTTTATATATATAATCCCTATACTTTATACGCGATTCTAAATAGATAAGAATATTATTAAGATAAATAATATAGAATTTATTTAGTAACCCTATTAAGGACTTATTAATATAAGCTTAAAAGGTTACTAGAGTATTTATAAGATTAAATAGTATTATTAAATACTTAAAATAACTATATTATATATAAAATATAATCTTCTACTTATCCCCTTTTTAGATATAAATATAATAATATATATCTTTAAGATTAAGTTTTATAAAGACCTTTACTCTATTTAAGTAATCTAATATTTTACTAATTAGGGGTAAAGGATATCTATTCTTAATAGTTACCTTATTTAACCTATAATAGTTAATATATAAACGTAGGCCTCTATCCTTCTTTAGGATAAATAGGATAGGTGATCTTATAAGACTCTTAAAATACCTAATCTATCCTTTTACTAAGGCTTTATCTAGATAGCGTCTTAATTCTACTAACTCTATATTTAATAGGTTATATAAGGGTTTATAAGGCGGGTTACTAGTTATATTAATAGCGTAATTACTTCTTTAATAGGATAGTAGATATCTAGCTTCTTTAACTAAGAATATATCTAAGAACTTACTAAACTCTAGAGGTAATATATATAAATTAACTACGTATTCCTTATCTAAATTACTTATATCTACTACTCTAAGTCTTAATTATATAAGTTCTAGATTAATAATATTAGAAATAAGGAGTATATAAATAGCTAGCTATTTCTTTAAGAATTTTATAAACTATTATAAATTATTTAGTTAGAATAATAACTTATTAATTCTAAAATACTACTTCCTTATATTTATATTAACCTTAATACCTATTATATACTATATAGGTCTACTAATAACTAATAGTAGTCCTACTTTATTAATTAAATAGAAAATATAGGTATATTAATAGGAAGAACTCTAACTATTAATAGTTTAATATATTATATTATATATATTATAATAGAAGATAGGCTTATTATTTATAAAGCCTAGATATAGTAATTTAATATTTTTAATATATTTTAAACCCGCTTTTATAGTATAAGCTTATAAGATAATATTTAGCTAGGAATTATAATTAAGATATCCCTTATACTTAAGAGGCTTATACTTTAGTATTATCTTAACCTTATATTAATATAGTATTAGAGGTTTAACCTCTACTCCTTATAGCCTCTCCCCTAATAATTTAGAGTCCTTAATAAGGTCTAGCCTTTTCCCTACTCCTTACTTATATATCAGCCCTATTTACTTATAATACTAAGGTTTAAGCGTCTTCCTTTTATTTAAAATCTACCTTATTTTAGTAGATTAGGGTAACTAGTAGTATAATAGCCCTTCTTATTATAATTCTAATAAGTAATATCTAATAAGTTATATAATTTAAGCTTACTATAACTACTCTTACTATTATAACCGCCTATTCCTTATCCTCTTATAATATTATCCCTATTTATTTATAGTTTTTTACCTTTATTATAATCCGCGTACTTATATAATATATTTTACTAGCCTTTTTTACCTAAGCTTTTTATCTTATTAATATTAGCTTTAAGGCGTACTGTTTATAATAGGAGTTTATCTCTTATATTAGGTAGGGACCCCTAATTTATAAGGGTAATTTAAAGCTTTTTAGTAAGCTTAATATATAAATTTATTATCTACTTACTTTTAACTTTTTTAGGTAGTTAGGCTTCTAAAGATATTAAGTATATTTTAAACTTATAAATTACTTATATTAAGTATTAATATATATTAATATACTATTAATATACGCTTAACTCCCTATTTATAGGATCCTTAATATAATTTAATAAGAAGTTTATAAAATCCTTCTAACTTATTATTTTTAATAGATTAGAATATAAATAAGTAGCCTAAAGTTATTCTAGGTTACTCTTAAGCGCTACTATTATAAATAGGATGCGTAATATCTATATAATAAAATTAAATAGAGTTTATAAAAAAGATATATTATATTATTATATCTAGTCTTAATATTTATAAATATTCTTATTATAATAGTTAGGAATAGGGGTTAGCTTTAATATACTTTAGAAGGGACTTAAGTACTTTTTAGCCTTACTATATATATACTTCTAACCTATACTACTATTATTATAAAGAGAAATCCGTTCCCTTAATTCTAGGGCGGTAATATCTACTTTAACTTCTTTAAGTTATTAAATTTATAGTAAATCTTCTTACTTACGCCTTACCTATATAAGGCGTTCTATTATAAGGGGAATACTTCCTTTATAATTCTCTAAATCTCCCTTAGGGGTATTTTTAGTATTATTAGGTTTATTTATATCCCTTATATAACTTTCCCGTTCCCTTTCTTATTAGCTAAGATTATTATTAAAAGTATTTAATAAATCGCTTTTATCTTAACTCTACTATAATAGTGTATTACTTATAATACTACTAGAGTAAGTTGTAGTTACTATAACTAATAACAGATTACTACCCTTAAATAGGTAGAAGAATTAGAATTATTATAATTATAAATTATAGGGGTTATATAATAATATAAAATTAGTCTATTTTTATAATAAGACTAATTCTTAAGAAATCTAAGAATTATTCTATAGGGGATCTAATAAACCCCTTGAGGAGACTAGTAAGCCTAGTATATTATTTCCCCTTACAGGTTAATATAAGGATGTAACGCATACTAAGCGTATACGTCACATAGCCTATTAAGTAGGTTATAATATCAGCCTACTAGTAGTTATAATAAGTTACTAGATACTAAGGAAGGGTTAATATATTTTAATTATAAGAAGAAGGGGTATTATAATAAGGACTATTATAAGCCTAGGATATCTAGGAATCTAAATATAATACCTATTAATACTATTAGAAAAGGGACTATTAAATTAAAAAAAAGGAAGCGCGCCTCTATTTAAACCTTAATATTAAGGCGCTTACTTATTAAAAGGGGTTTACTATTAGTTTATAATATTAATATTAATAGTTCTATTAATATATAAGGTATATAGGACTATATAAGCTTTTTAATAGATATAAGAGTAGAGATTAATATTATCTCCTAAAGCTTTACTAAGTAATATAACCTAAAACCCCTAGAGGGCTATTAGCTATTAATTCCTAAATAGATAAATAGTTAATTAGTCTATTATTATAATATATACTAGGTAGAGTACCGCCTTATTAATAGCTAGGGATAGCTAGGTTAATATACTAGTATATTCTATATAATTAAGAAGAAGGGGTTACTAATTATTCTTAGTATACCTACCTTATTAGAAGCTAGGATATAGGTAGATCTAGGGAGTTAAAAGTAGTAATTTCTATTAGACTCTACTAGTATATCTATCCTAGAATTATAAGTATTTATAAATACCCTTAAAAGTAAATTAGTAATTTATACTATTATTTATATTAGGTTATTCTAGGCAGAAACCTAGAGCTTTAATAATAAAGTACTAAAGCTACTTAAAAGTCTTTATAACTTTTTAGATATCTTTTGAAATAAAGAGGTAGGATAGCTACCCCTATTTAAGCCTAGAGACTACGCTATTAATATAGATAATTATAAGTCTTCTTATAAGCCTATTTATAATTTATTATAAAGGGAGTTAGAAACTCTATATATCTACCTAGATAATACTAAGTTAAAGGGTTAGATATAAGAGTCTACTAGTCTTATAAGGGCTCCTATTTTATTTATATTAAAGAAGGATAGTAGCCTACGGCTATATATTAACTATTATAAGTTAAATAAAGTAATAATAAAGAATTATTATCCTCTCCCTTTAATTAATAAAATATTTAATTACTTATAAGGTATAAAGATATTTATTAAGTTAGACCTTAAAGATACTTATTATAAGATTTATATTTATAAGGATAATAAGTAGAAGATAGCGTTTTATATATAATATAACTATTTTAAATATATAGTTATACTACTTAAGTTAGTAAATACCCTAGCTATATTCTAAGCTTATATTAATAGAGCTTTAGCGGGCCTAGTAGATATTACTTATATAATATACCTTAATAATATTTTAATTTATTTAAAAGATATCTTAAGTTATAAGTAATATATCTACTAGGTACTTAAATAGTTATAAAAGTTTTAATTTTATATAAATTAAAAGAAATATAAATTCTATATTAATTTAATAGAATTCCTTAGGTTTATTATAAGTACTAATAGTATATTAATAGATAGTTATAAGGTATTTACTATTTAAGACTAGCTAGTATTAATTATATATTAGGAAGTCTAAGTACTCTTAGGATTTATAAACTTCTACTAGTATTTTATATACTACTATTTATAAATAGTATCCCCCTTAACTAGCCTTTTAAAAGGTAGTAAGGATAGGAAGAAGTTAAGACTATTTATATAAGGCGCTAGTAAAGAGAAGGTATTTTATAACTTATATTATACCTTTATAATTATACCTATTTTAATATATTTTAATCCTAATAAGAAAATTAAAATTAAAATAGATATATTTAATTTTATTATAACTACTATCTTATTCTAATAAGATAATAATAGGGCTTAGTATTTAATAGCTTTCTAGTCTTATAAGTTAATACCTATTAAGACTAGGTATAAGATGTATAATTAAGAGCTTTTAATAATTATTAAAGCCTTTAAGTAATGGTAATATTATATAGAAGGTAGTTATTACGCTATTAAAGTACTTATAAATTATAATAATCTTAGGGGATTTATATAAGTAAAGTAGTTAAATAGTTATTAAGCTTAATAGACTATTTATTTAACTATATATAACTTTAATATTAAATATTAATCTAGTAAGAAGAATCTTATAAATACTCTATTATATAGATCTAATTATAATAATATTAAGATATTATTTAACTAGCTCCTACCTACCTTATAAAATAAGCTAGTAAACTTAGGAAGTATTATCTCTAATTAAAGGTAGCTAGAAGAAATAACTAAGTATATAAACTTATCTAGCTTAGGAGGGCTTAGGAAACTCTTAATTAAGCTTAAAAACTTAAATAGAAGGGGTATAAAGCTACCTTCCTAGTATTAATATAATATAATAGCGCTACTACTTAATCCTATTACTAGGGTTATTAGTTATAAATAATATATCTTATAAGTACTAATAAGAGTAGTTACTAAACTTAAAATAGCTTATAAAGCTAGATTAGAATTTCTAAAAGAACTTATCCTCTTATTATAAAGTAATAATCTATTTATTATTAGATAAAAAGATAAGGTAAAGTATATAACTTCTAAGTAAAATATTATTAAATAGCTTTAGAAGGTTAATTTAATAGGATTACTAAGATTTAAAGGAGTACTTTATATACTAGATAATTTAGTATTATATATAAAAGTTATTATAAGGTATTATAATAATACTTTAATAAGTTATTTAGTATTATAAAAAACCTTAGAGTTACTTTAATATAAGTATTATTAGAGTAGAATATTAATAGATACTAAGTTATATATTTAAACTTATAAAATATATTAAAGGATAAAAGTTCCTAGATATAAACCTTATAATAATATAGTATTCTTATTATAATCTAATAGGCCTTAAGAAGAACTTTCTATAAATTTTATTATAAGCTTATTACCTAGTAAATATAAAAATTCTATATATAATTTTATTCTTATAATTATTAATAAGTATATAAAGATAGTCTAATACCTTCTAACTAAGAGTACTTATATTACTATTAAATTAGCTAAGATTTTATTTAAAATTATAATATTATAATATAGTTTACTAATAGGTATTATATTAGATTAAGGATCCTTATTTATAAGTACCTATTAGTTAGAAGTCTACTATTATATAAAAATAAAGAGATAACTAAGTACTACCTTCTATTTATAAATAGATAGGTAAACTAAATACTAGAACTAAATATTAGAATATTACTTAAGGGTATTTTTAAATAAAGAATAAAATAATTAGGTTATATTACTCTTAATAGCTAAATTCGCGTATTATAATAGTATTTATATTATACTAAATTATTTACTATTTTATATAATATATAGATATAATCTATATATAAAAGATAAAGTTAGGGATAACTTTTTAAAAGGAGGAGTACTTATAATTAAAGACTATATAAAAAACCTTTTAAAAGTAAGAGTTATAATAGTAGATAAATAGTAGACTATTTAAGTATAAGTTATAAAGTTTTATAATAAACTTTATATCCTTAAATCTTATATAATAGGAGAACTAGTAATACTAGTTATAAAGAACTTAAAGTAGAAAAGATTAAATTAAAAGCTATCATATAAGTATACTAGTCCCTTTAAGGTAGTAGATATAATTAGATACTAGGCGTACTACTTAAATCTCTTAATAGTATAAAGAATCTATCCTATATTTTATATTTCCTTATTAAAACTATATTAAAGCTATTTTAATAAAGGTAAATAACTATTTATACCTCCTTTAAAACTTATTAATAGTAAAGAATATTATAAGGTAGAATAAATCCTAAATAAAATAAGAAGTAAAGGTATTTAATACTAATTAATTAAGTAGTCTAGTTATAAAATAGAATATAATTAATAGATATCTATTAAGGATATAAATATAAAAGACTTATAAAGGGAATATAATAATATATATAATAATAAAGAAATATTATAAGTAAAATATTAATATATAACTATTATAATAAAACTATTTAATTATAAAGTTAAGTTATATAAGGTAAGTTATAAGTTATATTTATATAATAGGGATTTTAATAAAAAAGTATATAAGAAAAGAATTAATTAAGGGGAAATCCTTTATAACCTAAGAAAAGAATCCTTACTTAAAGGTATAATACTAAAGTCTTATAAAGGGAGTATATTATAATAGGTTATAATCTAAGAAAGATAAGCTATTAAATAAGATATTATCCCTATTAAGGGGAAGCGGAGTAGGTATAAGAATAGGTATAGGAATAGGTATAAAGAGAGTATATAAGGAGTATAAGAGGTATAAGGGAGGTAAGTAGTATAATAAGGGCGAGTAGAGGGCGTAGTACTAGTAGTACTACTATTATAAGAAGGGTGGCTAGGGCTAGTAGAAGCGAGGGCGGGTAATATAATAATAATAGAGGTAGGAGCCTCCTCCTCCTTTATATGCTCCTCTATCTCCCCTATCTCCCCCTTATTACTATTATTATTATCCTCCTCCTAATATATAATTAACTTATATAAAGATAGTATAATACTTTAATAATATACTTACTTCCCTTAAATCCTTATTAACCTCTATTATAATAAGGGTAGTTAACCCCTCTTATAAAAGTATTAATATGTATTATAAGAAATATATAATAAAAAGACTTACCTACTATCTTATTATATCTAGGATACCTTTAAGGGTAATAGTCATATAATTACCTACCTCTACCTTAAAGTATAGTAATTCCTTAGAGGTTTATAACTTATATAAAAGTATTTTACCGCGCTCCCCTAAGTAGATTACTACTTTTACCTTAGAGGTAAAGGTAGTAATATATATTATAAAGGTAATATAATAAAGAGATTTCTTATATTAAAGTATAATAATAGGGCTATAAATAAAGAGGCTAGATATATAAGTATAAAAGGTAAGGGGCACTTATAACTTATTAATATACTATACGTGAATTATATTAAAATCCTATTATTATAAATTAATTTATACTTTTTATAAAGGCCGCGGTACCTTTAATAGGCCCTACCTATCTTATAATTATATAATAACCTAGGACTTAAATGTTACGACCCGTCGTCTTCTAACTAGAAGGCTCCGGAGTCTGGGTGGATCTCGTAGAGAGGAGTGTCAAGGACTAGGGTAAACAGGCTTCGTACTAAACTGGTCTGATACAGGTGGAGTATTATATTCAGTGTCTAGGAGATGTCTAGGTTGATAACATGAGTTGAGCACGAAGCTCCTATCTAAGCAGGAATACACGCTTTCTATATAGACATATGAGATCCTGCCAAGAGGTGTGGTTCGATGGATCGCTCAGTGATCCACCCGCAATGTGGTTCGCCTGATCGCTCAGTGATCCACCGATCTATGACGAGAAGTGCTCTCGCTAGGCGTAGTACAAGAACCGTTCGGTACGCTTGTAACATTAAACCTAGGTACTTAATATACTAAAGATAATAGGGCCTAGGGAGGGCCGCGGCCCTAGTAATATAATAGGGTAGAGAGGTATAATAAGAATATTTAACTATCTATTATAAATTTAACTAATATAAATACTTTAAAGTATAAAGAATATAAGAATAATTTAAAAGAAGTATAATATAATAGGATATTAATAAGGTCTTTAAATAGCTAATATAATAGACTTATATAAGAAGGTAATTTATAAGTATATACTTATAATATACTTAAAGATAACTAAAGTCTATTATAAGGTATTACTATATATAAAATAGTAAAGGATAACTAGTAGAGACTTACTTTAATTATTATTATAGTTATTAATTATTTAATATATAATATTATATTAATAATTAATCCTTTATATTATACTTATACTCTAATAATAGTTATCTTATAAAGTATTAATAATATTAATACTAAATATATTAACTTCTATTATTAATATATTAAGATATAACTTAAAGTAACTTATAATAGATTAATATTAGTAGTAGTAGTTATAAAAGAAGTTAGAAGTAAATAAATTATAACTTTATTATATACTATATTATATATATTAACTACGCGATTTAATAGTATAGTATTACTACTTAACTTTTATAATTACTTATTTATATTACGTGTTTATAAAGTATTATAATAATAAACTTAATTAATAATTATATTCTACTATTAATAATATTATAACTATAAAGGTTATTATATATTAATATTATATAATATTAATAGCGCATTACTATTACTATAATATTATTATCTTTAGAACTCTTTCCCTTATTTTCCCTACTAGGGTTTTAAAGGTTTTTAATAAGTCCTATTATAAATAGTAATAGTTAATATTTAAGGATAAATACCCTTAAAGAGGAGGTAATTATTAGGATATCTTAATATATCTAGCTAGTATAATACGGCTTATTAGTAATATCCTAGTAGTATTAATTTAGCTTCTTATTATCTTAATAGATATCCTTTTATCTAGATATCTAAGAGGCTAGGTAGCTTCCTTAAAGGGTATTTAGATAGTCCTCCCTCTACCTCCTTAGAAGGTAGAGATTAGTTCTTTTATAATTATAAAGTTATTAGAGTATTAAGTCCACCTTTATTATACTACCTACTCGCTAGTAGTTTATACTATCTATTCCAGCCCTTAGGAACTAGCCTTCTAGTCTAGTTCCTAATAGGATAGCTAGGAAGATATATATCTATTAAGTATAGGCTTAGCCTAGGCCTCCCGTTACTAGGATATTACCCTGTATTTCTAAGGAAGGTTACTTAAAGTAGGTTATAAGGTAGCGCGTAAGGCGTATATATACCTAAGCCTAATAAGAAGCTAATTCTATATAATCTTTCTTACTTAGTTTAACCTCTTATAATAGAGGAAGAGATAGTAAAGATATATTTAATATATTATATAGATTAATAGATAGTATTATTATAAAGTTTAAGTTATAAAGAGTTATAGTTAATAAAGTCTAATACTCTAGAGTAGTATTATAACCCCTAGTCTCTAGAAGGTTAATAGAGATCTATTAGGTAGATCTTATAAGAAAGAGTATTAAGAAGAAAGTAAATAGACTTTATATTAAATTAGTTTAATATAAAATTATATTTAATATCTAGGAGATTAATTTAATAGATAATATAAGTTAAATATTAAGCTCTTATTTAAAGGGAAAGTAATACTATTTATATAGATATAAGAAAGTCTATACTTATATTACTTAATAGTACTTAACTTATATTAATTAGAGCGAGCTAGTAAGTACTTATTCTACTTACTATAATAAGGTATATTTAACTTAGTAAGTAACTATAATATCTACTAAGGCTTATATACTAAGGATGTAATAAATAGCCTTATAAAGTACTAGTATTATAAGGCTAGATAATTATTAAGTAAAAGTAGTTACCTAGTAAATCCTTCTACTATAGTAGGAGTATTAGACTTCTTTAAAAATTAAAAAATTAAAAAATTAACTATTATTATTAGAATAGAAGTAGATAAAAAGCCTAGTTTTATATCTTTCTTAATAGATTTATAATACTAGAGTACTCTTAGTAGCTCTTTATTAATAAAATATATAATACTTAAAAGTTATCTATATATAATTTAAGTATAGTATAATAGTATTATAATAACTAATAGATAGATTTAGTTATATAGAATAGAATAATTATTACGAGAAATCTCTACTAGTCTACTAAGGCCCCCTGATTAGTAGTTACTAAGGTTAACTTAGCCTGAATTCTAATATTTGTTAGTCGTTAGAAATGACGCCTATTAGCTCAGTGTACTTTTTTATCTAGAATCGATACAGATGCAGTGTAAAGGTACTGTATCATTTACTATTCTCTATATATAAATAGCCTGCACCCCTTTAGTAACTCAACTAAGTCGTTTACACTACTTCAAGGGCTTCTTCTCTATCGCTTATGTAGTGTTACAAACGATAAGTTGGCACCCTATCGGACTGGCTGATGGCCCACTCCATGGCCCTTACTACGGCTCTGACCTCAGCATCCTTCTGTGGCGGATGATGGCCCCCGCTATGCTCCAGCTTCCTCGTTAGCCTCTCTTCGCACAACCCACGCGCGATATCCGACATGTTCTGCATGAAGTCAAAGTCACGCCTACCCGTTACATGTACTGTCGGGATTTGTAATTTTTCCTTCAGTAATTGCGCATGCATTACTCTTGGGGCTTTCGAGCCGTCGCCCTGACTGTAAACATCCATACTGTATTCAGGCAGCGCAGCACCTTTCTTCTTGGCTGCGATGACGGTCCGTAACATTACGTCACAGAATAAGCGCTCGTCACGCGTCAAGACAGGGTCATCCGCCAAGGGCGCCACTGTCATGTCCCGCCGCAGAGCGCACAGCCGCTGGACGACACTCTGGCAGTATCCGGCGTCGGCCGAAAAGGGTATGACAGACGAGAAGCACAGAGCAAATCTGAAGGGCGCCGGTGCGCCGCGAATCTGTTGCTGACACATGTACGATAAGGCGAGGGCGGCGCCCTGGCTGAAGCCGAGGATGCCGTCAAAGGGACCAAGTTCGTCGATGGTCGTATCGAGATGCTCTAGCGCGTCTGCCATTTCGTCCGGCGAGTACCCGGTCGTATGTGAGAAAAGGGGCCCTTCGAAGTAGAGGCCCACTCCTGTATTGTCGTCATCGTCAGTTGCGCTGCTGGGCTTTGGATATGGTTGGAGACTCAAAAGATATCGAGTGTGTCCTTACCTGGTCCCCGTTCCGACAGCGCCGGTCCTTCGGTAAAGACAAACTCGTAGCTTGGGTCGACTACCTTAAGAAAGGCCCTGAACTGGCTCTCGCAGATGCTCCCAGAGCTGCCCACGCCATGTAAGCACAGAATCTTCATCTTTGACGTGAACGAGTGATCTCTAAAGTCTTCACTTTGCTTTCACTCCAAAGGCAGTCCACATATCCAGGGAAGACGTGCGCCAACAATGTCAACTTGGAAATGACAACCTATTGCCCAAGGTCTTGATGTCTAGGTAGTGGAAGTTCCTCTCTGACTCTAATACTTACCTAATTTGGCATTCTCCGTGTTTCGGAGGGATTACTAACTTGTTGCCCGCTTTAGCATGTGCGGAGTACCAGCCATGCTGGCACTGACACAAGACCGACGGAATAGTCGCGGCGCTGACCCGGCAGTACTGGAGTATCCCGGTCCGAGGGTGCTCGATGGTGCCTATGCGTATTCGTCGAGGCAAACTGTAGAAATTAGGATTCGGCCGCTTCGCCACGAGATGCGTTGGTTGAACGAGCGACGCCATCATACATGGCCTGAAACTTCAACCGTCTACGAACAAACAAGATGCCCCTGATACGCGAAGGGAAGAAATAGTCAGATCGATCCGTCCTAAACTTCACATACAAATACCTTAACAATAGAAAACTTTCACACTTGAGCTCTGTCATAAGGTTATAAGGTCTTATCTGTTTTCACCTTTTTATATTATTTTTTTCCTTTTTTGGGTTCTCAGTTATATCTCGACTATAGCTACTACTGTAAAAGTAATAAAAGCAACAACGTTAGCGCAATACTAGCATATCAGAAGCCGAGGAAGATACCAAAATGGCGGAATATGATAAACAAGAGCCCATCGCCATCATCGGAGCGGCATGTCGACTTCCAGGGGGCGTCTCGTCCTTGGGCAACCTTTGGGATATGATCAGCCAGGTCAAAACCGGCCATGGCAAAATCCCCACCGAGCGGTGGGATGCCGATATTTGGCACCATCCAGATCTGGATAGGAAGGGCTCAGTGAGTGACAATAGCAGCGGTCGCCAGACGTGGAAGATAAATTCAGCTCTTGCTGACAAAGAGGCTGCCAGGTCAGTGCAAAAGGTGGCTACTTTCTCGAGCAAGATGTTAGCCACTTTGACGCCCCCTTTTTCTCAACCACGGCTAAAGAGGCGGCTGCGATGGACCCTATGAAGCGATTGCTGCTCGAGGTCAGCTACGAGAGCTTTGAGAATGGTCAGTCCCACTCGCATGGGCTAGCTTGCTTTGTTATGACGGGCGTGCCCTGACAGCTGACAATCACGCGACGCAGCCGGTATCCCTGTGAAGAGTCTAATGAATTCCCAAACTGGATGCTACGTTGGTTGCATGACAAACGACTATGAGATGCTCTCGTTACGCGACATCTACGACATTGGCCACACTGCTGCGTCGGCCACAAGCGAAGCCATGACTGCGAATCGAGTCTCTTGGTTCTTTGGTCTGCAAGGTCCGAGCCTGACACTCGATACGGCTTGTTCCTCCAGTCTGTACGCCCTGCACCTCGCGTGCCAGTCGCTGAAACTCAGAGAGACTGAAATGGTAAGCTCATTGCAAACCCAGACCTCCTGTGCAGCACGGATTTCCTGACATAAACTCCCGATGGCAGGCCCTCGTTGCTGGAGTCAACCTGATCATCAACCCCAACACCATGCACCAGTTCTCAGCCATGCACATGCTTAGTCCTGAGGGAATCTCTCACACCTTCGACGACCGGGCAAACGGCTACGGCCGCGGCGAGGGTATCGGGTCCCTTATTGTCAAGCGCCTTTCTGATGCTCTCCGAGACGGCGACACGATTCGCGCCGTGATTCGCGGCACTGGGGCAAATGCCGATGGCAGGACGCCGAGTATCACTCAACCCAGCACACTCGCGCAGGCCAATCTCATCAAGAGGACCTACGAGGCCGCTGGGCTGTCTCAGACGTCGACGCAGTATTTTGAGAGTCATGGTACCGGTACTCCGGTTGGTGTGAGTTTCCTCTATAACTCCCTCTCCAAGAGGCTTACTCATATGTCCCAGGACCCGATCGAGCTGGAAGCCATTGCCTCGTCCCTCGGCGCAAGCCGCACAGCCGCCGGTCTTAGTCCTCTGTATGTCGGCAGCATCAAGCCTAACGTCGGGCACACCGAGGGCTGCTCTGGGCTGGCGGGCGTCTTCAAGGCGCTTGTCTGCCTAGAAAAAGGCATGCTTGTGCCAACTTACGGCGTCGAGAGGCTCAACCCCAAGCTCAAGCTCGCCGACTGGAACCTCGCCCTGCCCCAAAACACGATGAAGTGGCCTAACCGTGGGCAGCGCCGCGCCAGCATCAACTCGTTCGGCTTCGGTGGTGCAAACGCGCACGCCATCCTCGACGACGCATACCACTACTTGAGCGACCGAGGCCTGGTGGGAAATCATAACACCACCGTGTTCGAGGATGACGGCGGCTCTGATTCGGGCGTCAGTACGGGCCCGGGCACACCGGTACTCAATGACGAAAAAAACGCCACGTTCCTCTTCGTCTTCAGCACTAAGGACCAGGCCGGTATCCAGAGGCTAGCGGCGTCTTACGCCGACACGCTCCAAAAAATTGGCCTGGACAAGGCAGATCCCCACTATCTCAGCAACCTCGCCTATACGCTCTCAGAACGACGCTCGCATTTCGATTTCCGCAGCTTGTTCGTGGCGTCAAATCTCGCGGAGCTCGGCGCGCAGTTGTCCAAGGGCCTGCCCAAGACAAAGCGCTCCTCGCGGCAGGACAATAACCTTGTCTTTGTCTTCACAGGTCAGGGCGCACAGTGGCCGGCCATGGGGCTGCAGCTGCTCAGCAATGCCGTGTTTTATAAGAGTATGCGTACGTCGCAGGATTACCTCAAGGAGTTGGGCTGTGAGTGGGACGCGTTTGAGGAGCTGGAGAAGACAGCCGACTCCAATATCAACTTCCCGCAGTACAGCCAGACGCTGTGCACCGTGCTTCAGGTCGCCCTGGTAGATCTGCTACGGTATTGGAAGGTGACGCCTAAGGCGACGATCGGGCATTCGAGTGGTGAAATTGGCAAGTTGACTTATGCCCTTATTACCCCTGGCTGCAGATTTGTTAACCCTTTCAAGCCGCGGCTTATGCCACATCCTATATCACCCACGCGGACGCCGTCAGGGTTGCCTACGTCCGGGGTCTCAGCTCTGCCACTGTGACCCGCCAGGGCGCTATGCTGGCCGCGGGCCTCTCTCGAACTGAAGCCCTCGAATACCTCGCCCAAGTTCCTCACGAGTCCGCCGTCATCGCCTGCATCAACAGCCCCTCTAGCGTGACTCTCTCGGGTGACGTTGAAGCCATTGACACCCTCGAGACCCTCATCTCGGCCGACGGCAAATTTGCGCGCAAGCTCAAGATCAAGACTGCCTACCACTCGCCACACATGCGCTCTGTCGCTCAAGGCTACCTCGAGCGCATGGGCCATATTTCTCCCCTAACCAACGACGCCGCCGACGGTGATGATGCCAATAAGACGGTTATGTTTTCGTCGCTCACGGGAAAGCTGGTGACCGCTGAGGAGCTTAAAGCGGAGTACTGGGTGTCTAATATGTGCGCCCCTGTCGAATTCTCGGCAGCCTTCTCAGCTCTCCTCGCGTACACTTGTCAGCTCGCTGGCGGTCGCGGCAAAAAGGTGCCTATACGCTGGGGCGGTTTCGTCGAGATTGGCCCGCATGCCGCCCTTCAGGGACCGGTGCAGCAAATAGTAGCTGCCAGCACCAGCAAGACGGGCAAGAACGCCGTGTACACGTCGATAGTATTACGAGGCAAGGATGCGACCGAGACGGCGCTAACGGCGGCCGGCCAGCTGTGGGCTTTAGGCTACGGCGTCGACCTTCTGGCTGTGAACGGGCGTGAGAGCGAGTCGTCTGTGGTCCGCCACAAGGCTCTGACGGGTTTGCCGACGTACCCGTGGAACCATACTCGGGGTTTCTGGCACGAGGCGTACTCAACGCGTTCAAATCGCTTTCCGTCAGCCCAAAGGACGGACCTTCTGGGTGTGCCAGTGGACCTACAAAATAGTCTGGAGCCGAGGTGGAAGAACCACCTGCGCATCTCGGAGAATCCCTGGATCGAGGACCACAAGATCACAGGGACGATCCTGTACCCTGCGGCGGGGATGCTGGTCATGGCTATGGAAGGTGCACTGCAGACTGCTGACCCGGCGAGGAACGTGCAAGGCTTCCGCTTCCGGGAGGTCAGGTTCGAGCGTGGCCTGGTGGTGACATCCGGAGATGAAGCTGCTGTCGAAACACGCCTCAGCCTGCAGCCGCACAAGGCGATACCTGGGCATTTTCATTTCAACATCTTTTCCACGGCCAACTGGAACTCGTGGATGAAGCACTGTAGCGGTACTGTGGTGCTCGAATACGCCCCTATAGGCGCGAGCGAAGTCGAGGACCCGGCCGTCGACGCCCTCTGGGCCCAGCAATCGAAGCTCTACAAGCAACTTTCGGTACACAGTAAGGCCGAGAGTGTCGATGTGGGCATATTCTATGACCATCTGGAGACGATAGGTATGGAATATGGCCCGCTCTTCCGTAACGTCGTCTCGTTGTCGGCTATCCCTTCACTGCACGCCGCGCACGGTGCCGTCGTTATTCCCGATACCAAGTCGAGCATGCCCGCCGACTTTGAGTTCTCTCACGTCATGCATCCCGCCACTATGGATGCCATCTTCCATCTCCTCCTTGCGGCCTTTTCCGGCGGCCAGCCCATTGACGAGGCGGCTGTGCCATATAGCATCGACGACATGTATGTCGCCGCCGAGCAGCCGCAGGGCGCCGGTGGACGCTTCTATGGCTATGGTCAGCTGGTGAAGAAGAATAGGGGCGGCCGTGAAATGATTGGAGAGTTGGTTGTGTCAGATCAGGCTTGGTCGGTGCCCAAGCTGACGGTCAAGGGCTTTGCGCTACGGCAAGTTACGTCTACCGACGGTACCAGTGCTGCTACAAGCTTTAGGGCGGATGCTCTGCGGAAGTGTGCCTGCGTGAAATGGAGTGAGGATGTGGACTTCATCAAGAGTGCCGACGACGTGGCCAGGCTCCGGGATGCAGAGGGCAATCAGGGAGATCATCTCTTAGCTCAGTTGTCCCTGTGGCTCGACCGGCTGGCCCACAAGAAGGCCGTTGAAAATATCCTTCTAGTACTCGACGAGGAATGCAACAGTATATCTGATAATCTGCGCGAAATTTGGACCCATGTCAGCCGTCGATGGGGCTCCGAGAAGATCACTGTTACGGCTACGTGTGCTACCGGACTAGACACGCTGCGTTCCATTGTGCCCTCGTCGTCATCCGAGTCAGTATTCGAGTTGTGGGATGCCGGCAAAGACGAGGAACTATCAACTGCACAGGGCGCCTACGACGTCGTGCTCGTTGTCGGCGACCGGACTGTTCGGAACCAGTCTGGGCCTCTTGTCAAGTTGCAGAAGGTGCTCTCCCCTCGAGGTCACGTTGTCGTTCTCCAGACCGAACTTTCGCAGGCCGCTACTGAGACGACTTCGCCGTCTACGCATCCAGTAGCAACCCCCACCGGAGCCACTTCAAGCTTCTTCATTACGTCTGCTTCTTCTTCTGTTAAGGCTAAGACGACGACGCCATCGGAAGTCTTCGTCCTCCTGCCCTCCACTACCTCTTCCCAAATCTTGGCCCTAGCATCCAACCTTACCAACCTCCTCCACTCTTTTAACATAAAGGTCCAATTAACAACTCTCTCCCCTACCAGAACACCTCACCTGGTTGGCAAACACATCATCTCCCTCCTCGAGATCGAACTTCCCTTCATATACTCCTGGAGCGAGACCCAATTCACTTCCTTCAAGTTACTAATCTCGTCGGCAAGCCACCTCCTCTGGCTCACCCGCGGTAGCCTCCTCCAATCTTGGGCCGCGGGTGTCGATTTTGCCCCCGCCCAAGGCCTGCTCCGAGTACTGCGCAATGAGTACTCCCTTGCCACCCTGCCACACCTGGACCTCTCCGCTGGGTTCGACCCGACGAGTCCCAGGAGCGCCGAATTAGTTCTTGGTGTTTGGCAGGCCTCCCTCGCAGAAGGAGCTGAGATGGAGTACGCCGAGCTTGACGGTGAAATCTACATCCCTCGCGTGGTCGAGGATGCCGGGTTCGACGGAGAGCTACAGCTCGCAAGCGGCAATGCGAAACCTATGCGCAGCCCAGTTCATGGTAGTGGGACGGCGCTGAAGCTCGCGTCTTCCGTCGACGGAGGGGATTTTCTTTGGGTCGTCGACGAGGATGCCACGCTACCACTGGGCACCAGCCAAGTTGAGGTCGAGGTCGAATTTGTGAGTCTGAGCGCGAGGGATGCTTCCCCCGCTGGTCACGATCACGCCGTGTCTTCTGGTCTGGGAAACGAAGCCGTCGGCGTTGTTTCCCGGTGCGGCAAGCATGTCAAATCTGTCGTTGTCGGCCAGCGAGTGGCTGTCTTCCGGAGCCAGGCGTGCAAAACCCACGTTCGCCAGGACGAGGGCCTCGTAGCAGCCATACCGGCTAGTTTACTCCCGCAAGAGGCCGCTGCGCTGTCGAGTGCTTTAATTGCGGCGCAGTATGCCCTCCTCGAGGTTGCCGGCCTGGTCAGGGGCCAAAAGGTGCTCCTCCACTCTGCCGCCAGTGCTTTGGGCCAGGCTGCTATTCAGATCGCCCATTCCGTTGGAGCCGAAGTCTTTACCCTAGTTGGATCCAAAGAACAGAAGGACGTCTTGGTCGAGCAATACGGCATATCTCCAACTCGCATTTTTGACTCCGCTTTGCAAAACTTCGTCACGGCCATTGCCCAGGCCACCGATGGCCGCGGTGTCGATGTCGTGCTCAATAGCCAACAGAGCCCGGCTGTACTGCCATCCCTTGCAACTCTTGGAGACTTTGGGTACTTCCTCGATCTCAGCATCTTCATCCCCGACTCTCCGCAACTCAACCTGCCTTCCTTCAAGCACAACGCCTCCCTCGTCCGCATCGACATGGACCGTGTTGTGCAAGCGAAGCCTGACGTTGTTAAGGCGCTGTTTCAACGCATCTTCCACGAGTTCTGTCGCAGCGGCACCATTAGGCCCATCTGGCCTACTGTCGTCTACTCTGTCAACGACATGGTGCAGGCCCTAGATGCCGTGAAGGCGCAGGACCATGGCAAAGTCGTCCTGTCGCTCAGCAAGGACGCTTCGGTGTTAACGCTGCCGCCACCTGCGCCAGAGCTAGCATTAGACAAGACTGCTACGTACGTCCTTGCTGGTGGGCTGGGAGCATTGGGGCTGAACATTGCCGACATGATGGTGGAGCATGGGGCCGTGCACCTTGTCTTCTTGTCAAGATCGGGCGGGAGCAAGAACGAGAAGGACTTGGAGGGCTTCCGTAGCCGTGGGGTCCATGCGGAGGCTTTCAGGTGCGATGTCAACGACGCCAGAAGTGTGATGGGCGTGTTTGACCGGCTGAAGAGTGAGGGGCGAGTGGTCAAGGGCATGGTTCAGTGCGCCATGGTCTTGGAGGTATATCTTCTTTCCCTCCTCCCCTGTTGGACATACGTAGACTGACATATCGGCAGGACGCTATCTTCGACAACATGACGTACGACAAATGGTCGCGCGCCTTTCTTCCCAAGACGCAGGGCTCGCGCAACCTCCTCGCCCAGCTCTCACCCGCCGAAGCGCCCTTCTTCATCCTGCTCTCTTCCATCACCGGCATTATCGGCAACACGGCGCAGGCCAACTACGCCTCGGGCAATACGTTCGAGGACGCCCTGGCTCACTACGCACGCACCCATCTCTCCATCGCGGCCACCAGCATCGACGTCGGCTTGGTGTCCGACTCCTCGCACTTCACCTCGACCGGCGAGTTTGGCGAGCTGGAGAGTTACCTGCACAAGTACCAGCACGGCTGGACAGGTCTGCAGACCAGCCTCGAAGAGTTGCGGGTTGTGCTAAAGGCGGTGATGAGGGGATCGACGGCTGACGGACAGGAGGTGCCGGCGCAGCTTGTGCTGGGTCTAGGGGACGGGCTAGTTAGGGCGGATGATCAAAGCGGGTTTGAAAGAGACAGGAAGTTTGAGTTGAGAGTTGTAAGCGCCGAAAGCAAGGCTGGTGAGAGTAGGGAAAAGGGCGTTGGGGTGGGAGAAAAGCTGAGCACAGCGACAACGCTTGGTGAGGCCTCGGCGATAGTGGAGGAGAGCTTCAAGGCACAGATTGCAGCAGCCATTGGCGTCGACGTTGACGAGGTGGATGGACAGAAACCATTGCCTGAATTTGGGGGTGAGTTTCCTGAGTTCTTCCCGTGGTCCCTTAATTCTTCTTCATTTCTTTTACTATTCCTAATTTCACCATGGACGACATGCTAACCCTACTGCGAATAGTGGACTCCCTCAAGGCCGTCGAGATTCGGAACCGCACCCTTAGGGAGATGCAGAGCGATATTTCCGTCTTTGAGCTGTTGAGCGCCACGCCCTTGACGGAGTTGGCGGCCAAGGTTGCGTCCAGGAGCGGGCTGGTCAAGCTGGATTCTGACCAAACCGATCTCTAAGCTGCCAGGGAATGTGGGATGGGTGTGCCAAAAAAAAAGAAAAAGAAAAAGTGCTACGTACATGCATGGGCGTTATGGGGGCTATAAAAAAGGTACAGATTTCATAGCCTATCAGATGTTTGTTAGAATCAGTTCATTCTTCGTACCTAGCAGTTAACTGTCAAGTTTACTTCAAGACATCTTGACAGCTGTAGGTTGGGGTCACTTCAGGTATTCGTTATCTCAAGGCTATAGGCTATCTAGTCTCTACTTTTACGCAGCGAAAACTCGTAAACTATGCCTGCTCGTCAAAGTTCAAAATCATTAGCTGCAGAAGGCATCATAAAATGGTCAAAATAGTTTAAGCTTTTTCAAATCTACAAGACGATCATTAGACTGCTGCGTAACCTCAAGCAAACTCTCGTATTTCTCGAATATAGGCGATATATCAGGTTTCTAGCATGTCAGAATGCTACATAGGGATGTCAGAATACGCTGGTCCCCTTACGCAATTAGCCCCGCACCGAATTTGAACTAACAGTGTACACTGTTTTGATATACTCATGGGGCAAGCAGTTCAATCCACTTTTGCGAGCCTTATCAGCGAAACTTATAGCACCCTTATAAACAGCACGGGTTAAAAGCCCAAATCCTACATCCCCACATTCCCCCTTGGGATAACAGGCGGGTAGGAAAAGACATCCCTCTCATGCTCCAGCGTCTTGCTGAACAGGGAATACAAACCCGCGAAGCCAGCACAACTCAACAACGAAGCGATCAGTAGGCCGGCCCAGAAAGCATGCGCAGCATTGTTCACATTCCAACCCAGCCTCAGCTCGATAGCCGCCTCCTCCACCTCCGCTCCAAAATTCCAATACAAGCCAGCTAACACACTCAAGACAGCCGCCAGCAATGGCACCCGGGTCCAGGTGCCCAGGCTCAGAGTAGGTGCGATACTCCTCGCAGACTTGCTCCTACTGCTGCTGCTGACGTTCATCTTTGCGCTGCTATCGTGCGGCGCTGCTGGGACGCCTGCGGGGTTAGTGGTGGTGGTGGTGGTGGTGGTGGATTCAGCCAGGATGCCGACCAGGAACTGCTGCATCGTCTTCATAGCGTAGGCGCTGTGACCGGCATATTCATATGTTTTGCTGCCGTCGGTGCCAGCGCAGTCCTTGAGCACGTCGATGCCGCCGGGGTGGTCATCGGCAAAGGAGGTGAGGCTGTAGACTGCGTTGGTAGGGTGAAAACGGTTAGGAGTTGCTGTGTGAGGCCTAGGGCCGAGTGTTAAACCTACTAGAAACTCACCTTTACCGTACACCGCTACCCACAGGTCTTGCTGCGTTTTGTGCTTCTCGAGCTGCGCGAGCGTGATGATGTTGTCGTGCTGTGAGTTCGCCATGTTGCCGGTCGGTGGCGAGGCTAATGTTGTCGCTGGTGTGGGATCGGGGACTCAGGACTCGGGCTTCCGCAGGAGATCTCATGCAGTCCGTGGATGGATGTGCTAGCATTCAAAACATGGAAATATTATGTGGGGATGGGATTGGACATTGCCAGCTCGGGAGCCAGGCGGGATCAGCTTGAAATCCTCCATCGGCCCCAATCCGTTGCATCAAGGGTAGCAGCGGTGACGACCAAGTATGAAATTGGAATTTCCCGATTTGGCCCCGGTCCGCCCCTCTTATAGATGAAGCACTCAAAAGTCTTGGTCGCTCAGAAACAGTCTTGATTGCCTTGAAAAAGTCCTGGCTGGTAGGTTTGCCGGCCGAAGTTCTGGAAGCGTAGACTGACTCGGACAAACTTTTGTTGTGGTAATCCAATACTAGCAGTATCAACTGTACCAAGCTTCGCCGACTAAGTTTCTACTTCCTACTGTGTAAAAGTTTGCGGTCCTCATACTTGTCCACGCATCGTCTTCGTGAATACCTCGTCACCATGTACCAGGAATTCTTCATCGGGCAAAGCGCCGAGGAGCGCTGCCGAAAAATTGATATCTCTGCCTTTGAGACAATCCAGCAGCTCAGGGCAAGTCTTGGACGGTTGTTTTCTTTTGCAGACCCAAGTTGTAAGTTTAACACCAAAATCCTTACAGACACAAAGAACTCACAAACCGCTAGCAATTTGCTTCCACAGCAGCAAAAGCGGCGCCCTTTCCTCCCTCGAGGCTATCAGATTCTCCAGCAGCGCTGTGGAGTTGCGTACATCTCAAAATGCGTCGATTCGACCGCCTCCGGGGCCTCGAACCCATCCTTTCGTAGGCAACCACTATGAAATCTACCCCGACCCGCTGGGAAACTACGACCGGCTCTTTGCACGCTATGGCCCCATGATCAAGACTGTCAATATGGGAACTACCACCTACCACACCAACGACCCGGAAATCTCGCGTCACGTCCTTCGTGAGGGCGACATCTTTACCAAGATCACATCCGACCCCGCGCATCCGCTCTTCTACATGAGCGACCAGAGCGCCCTTTTCACCTGCGATAGCGACTCGCCCGCCTTCTCAATCAGCCACAAGTTCGTTCCGCCAGCCATGTCGCCGCGTGCCATGGCACACCACGCGCCGCTGATCCAGGCGTCAGCACGTTCCATCTTCCCCGTGCTCGAGGAGCTATCGGACCGCGAGCTGGCCTTCAACGTCTACCAGTATATGTTCAAGATGGCAGGGCAGGTCATCTGGCGTGTCGTCGTGGGGCAAGACCTAGAACATTTCAAGGCACTCAACACGCCGCCGGCACATGCTATTCACCTCCTCGGCAAGTACCTGGCACTTATGAAGAAGACGTCGCTGCGCCCCAAATGGTACGGTAGCCTGCCTTTTGGTGACCCGGCTCGGCTCCGTGCCACGCGACATCTACTCTGGGGCACCGTCGCCGAGGCACTCGACGGGTGTGTGACGCCTGAAGGGGGGCAACTCTCCCTGCGGGACCCGGCGGCGTCGCTGCGGTCGTCCTGCGTGGCTGACTTCCTGTGTCGGGCGCGGGATGAAAAAGGTGAGGGTTTACCGCGGGATATTTTGCTCGGCAACGTGGTGATTCTGCTCGGGGCAGGCTTTGTCACCAGTGCGTCGCTACTATCGTGGTCCATCTACTCGCTGGTCAAGTACCCGGGCAACCAGGAGCGGCTGATACAGGAGTTGGTGGATCATGGGGCGGATGGGGAGAAGACCTGGACACATGACGAGGTTCATGCCATGAAGTTTCTCGACAGCTTTGTCAAGGAGACGCAAAGGATGCATAGTCCGAGTTTCCAGACGGCGCGAAACGCGAAGAAGGATGTGGTGCTGCCGGGCGGTTACCTAGTGCCGGCGCGTGCCGTGGTTATTCCGTGTTTCCCAAGTTTGCACAAGAATCCGGCGCACTGGGAGAACCCGACTCGGTTTGACCCGGATAGGTGGGCGGATAAGGGGGCGGCGGGCAAGGCGATGAGGAACGGTCTGTACACGCCTTTTGCCGCTGGGGGAAGAGGGTGCGTGGGATTTAATCTGGCCTTGATGGAGGTCAAGATGGTTCTAGCGGAGCTGGTCTACCACTACCGCTTTGAAGACGCTTCGACTGAGGCGGTAGTGTACGACCCGGAGTTTTTGGTTACTCGTCCGTTGAATTTCTACGCAATCCCGACGAAGCGAACCGAGTGGCCGTCGGCGTCAAAGGGGAAGGTACACGGGGTGGAACGGGTATTGAATGATGTATCAATAGGAACGTGAAATAGGAAGGGTGGGGTGGGTTTAAGACGATATACTACTGAGCATCCTTTTGTAAAGTATATACACAATTTGAGTTGACCTTAGCATGTAGACACTAAGAGATTCTGCAGGGTCAGTAGTCCTAGCCTCAGGAAGAAAGGGGGATTTTGTGGAAATCCTCAAGCTTGAACTTGCGAGTAATTTCTCTTACCCACAGTTTATGAGTCCTCCGAGTAGGGCGAAGCGTATATATATGATACTATCGCGGCCCCCTTTCGGGGGCCAGTATCTGATCATTGGTACTAAGGTTTCTCTGCCTAGCCCCTAGCCGTATAAGCAAGTATCCTACGCCTCGCAACGTATCCTATACAGCTATATTTTCGGGGGCGTAGAATACACAACAGGTTCTGACCCCATATCGTGATATTTCGGTCCCTACCACGGAGCTATTTAGTGGTAACGCGCAAAGGGAAGCTTTTCAGCGGCCAATACGTATTTAAAGGTAGCTAGGTGCTAGGTTCCTTCGCGTCATGTAATATATGAAGTGGTATATGATTTCCATCGCGCCAATGGTATGAATGTACTGCGGTGTATATATGATTCGTTTTTGTATGAAATCAATGTATTTATCGCGAGCGTGTGAGAGGGGTAGATTTTCAATATCCCGCGAGAGGTAGGTAGGTAAGTAGGCAGGCAGGTAGGCAGGTAGGGAGGTGCTTATAGTCCTCCATAGCTCCCCTTGTAGAATATCCTCTTCTGCATCGTTTAGTTCCCAGCTCTTTTTCGAACTCGGATGGCTTGGACATCGCTCTGATGGCTCTTTGCGGTCAGTCGCAGAAGCTGTAATAGAAGGGACGGAGTAATCAATCAAGCTTAGAGCGGCAATAAGTACCTACCTAGTGGCTTCCTAATGCGGTCCGGACCGAGCTTGATATTGAAGTTCGAATTGCAAGTTCGGAGACCGGACATTACACGAATTCTGAAAGCCGCCTATAATGGCGAGACGCTGCGAGTGTGTTGGTCAGGAGGACGGCTGCTCAGGTACGATATATTGGGCTGAGCCAACCGGTCAATGGTCCCTTCGAGTGAGCGGTGTCAAGCATAATACTGCTTGCTTTTTCGAGCCTGTCCCTTCATTTGATTGCCAATCCGCAACCAATATCCGTACATATACGTCCAAGGAAGTCTGTCAGGATGTGCGGCATCACCGCGAGCATTGCCCTTCCTCGGCGCAAAGTTGACGAGCATACTATTGCCCACACCAACGGGATCAACGACGCCAATGGCATCAACGGCGCCAATGGCATCAACGGCATCAATGGCACCAATGGCACCAACGGCACTAACGGCACCAATGGCATCAATGGTCACGCCGACGGCCACACCACTGAGACCCTCACCACCCAACTCCAAGCCTCCATTGACACCATCAACCACCGCGGACCTGATGAATCTGGAATCTGGATCAGTCCCGACGCCAGCATCGGTCTCGGCCACTGCCGCCTCTCCATCAACGACCTCTCACCCAGCGGGACGCAGCCTCTTACCAGCGACGACGGGCAAATCCACGCCGTCGTCAATGGCGAGATCTACGACCACGATCGGCTTCGGGACGTGTGCACCACTGAGCACGGCTACACGTTCAACGGCGAGAGCGACAGTGAGCTCGTCGTGGCGCTGTACAAAATTCACGGGCCGCCGGCCTTCTTTGAGCACTTGCGTGGCGAATTTGCTTTTGTTCTCTATGACAACCGCGAGGCGAGCAAGAGGGTTATCGCGGGACGTGACAGGTTTGGCATCAAGCCGCTGGTGTGGACTGTCGTTGGCGGCAGGCTGCTGATGGCGGCCGAGGCAAAAGCATTTCTACCCATGGGGTGGGAGCCCGAGTGGGATGTCGGCGCGATTGTAGATAGCGGGTGGATGATGGATGACAGGACATTGTTCAAGGGGGTGAGGAAGCTGTTGCCGGGGCATTGGATGGAGGTGAGCGAGGAACGAGGGGTCAAGACGCGCAAGTACTGGGATGCCGAATACGAGGACAAGGTTTGTGGTTTTGACAGGAGCGGGTGTTGATGATGTTAACAATAAGCAGACCATAGTCGAGACTCGGACCATCGACGAGATGGTCCTTGGAGTCCGCGAACGGCTCGTCGAGTCCATCCGCCTGCGACTGCGCGCCGATGTCCCTGTTGGCGTATACCTCTCTGGCGGCATCGACTCCTCGGCTGTCGCGGGCATTGTGACGCAACTAGCCAAAGAGAAACACGTCAAGATTGGCAACCAGGCGGCGTCAACACGAGTGGCCTGCTTCAGCGTGCGCTTTCCAGCAGAGTCAGGTTATGATGAATCCAGTAGGAAACAAAGCACGCACTAGAAGCTCAAGAACATTCGCTGACAGAATCACCCAACAGGTGTGGCAGAGCGCACAGCGGAGTGGCTCGGCGTCGAGGTCATCAAAAAAGACGTCGACGAAGCCTCCCTCGCACGCGATTTTGCCGAAACGGCCTATCACTGCGAGCATCACCACTTCGACCTCAACTGCGTTGCTAAATTCGCCCTGTCAACATTGCCTCGCGACCACGGCGTCAAGGTTGTCCTGACGGGCGAGGGCGCCGACGAGCACTTTGCCGGGTACCCATACTTCACACCGGACTTTCTCCGCGAGCCAGACCTATCGCAGCCTGATTCGCCACTCGCCAGCAACTCCGTGCTGCGTGAGGGTATGCACAGCGCCGTCGACGTTGAGATGAAGACCATGTTCCGCAACATTGGGGCCATTCAGCACGAGGGGTTGCCCAACAGCGAGGCACTGGCCGATGCCAATGGTAGTGTGATGCCCGACACGCTGCTGCTCTGGCACCCGACGACGGGGCTGTTCGCGCCGTGGGTACGTGAGGAGTACCGCGGACTCGACTGCCGAGACACGGTCATGGCGTCGCTAGCGCCCGAAGCGCGGGCCAAGATGCGGTCGCTCTGGCACCCATTACACACGTCTCAGTACATATGGAACAAGAGCTCGCTGGCCAACGTGCTGCTATCATGCCTTGGCGATCGCACCGAAATGGCGCACAGCGTCGAGGCACGCACACCATTCCTCGACCATCACCTCACCGAATATGTCAACAGGCTGCCGCCCAGCGTCAAGTTGGCATACTCGCCCGTGCACAAAATCGAGCAAAGCGAGCAGAGCCCGCTCTGGAAGGACGCTGGGTTGGCGCTGCAGTCGCTGACAGAGAAGTGGATTCTGCGCGAGGCGGTACGGCCATATATCACCGACGAATTATACAAGCGGAGGAAGCACCCGTTCCTGGCGCCGACGAGGTGGCCGGAGGGGGGCGCGTTGCACCAGCTGTTTCGGGGGCTTTTAACTCGCAAGGCTGTTGAGGCGTTGGGCTTCCTGGACTTTGCTGTGGTTGAGGAGGCGCTAGGGCGTGCCTTTGGTCTCAAGGGAGACACGAAAGCGTTCCGGACGCTGGTGTATGTTGCGGCGTGGGTGACGCTGGCGGAGCGATTTGGCGTCAAGAAGGCGGACAAAGAGGATTGGATTGGCCAAGGGAAGTTAGGAGGCCGCCAAGCGGCAGGAACCTCCCGAGGGTCGGTGTCAAAAGTCTCTGCCGACTTTCTCGCCCAATTCCGGGTAAAGCAACAGTGAACATTGGGTCTGAAGTTTGGGGGTAGAAGTGATGATTGGGTTGATGAGAATAACAAGTAGAGTATAGAAGTAGAAGAGTTCTGGAAATTGAGGCAGTCAGCCCTACCATACTAGTGGCTTGGCAATGGAAACACCAAATTGTTTTGTAACACCTGTATTCTTACTTCCTCAGAGTATTATTTACATAGCTCATAATCACGTTGTTCAACAAAATAGAACAGAATTTAGATAAAGACATACTCAGGGGTTGACGAAGAATGTAGACACTAGGTCAAATTGGGACAGGCGCCGCATCACCACTGTCCACATTATCTTGCTCGCATCTCTCTGCTCTCTCCGCCCCTCTTCCCCTCAGTCTCAGTCTCTGTCTATCGCGCTCTTGTCTATTTACTGGAGGGAGCGATGAGCACTTCGTGGTAAAGACACACAACGAGCCGCATCAGGGTACAGAACTGATAACAAATCCATCACACTGGTAATCCCGCCATCAGCAAAATGTTCATGCCCAGGAACGTCGAATCTGCACTGTTCCGTGGTTCGTGCATCTCGCGCGGCTCCACCTCTACGTCCGCGACAGGAAGCACAAGATGCCGCTGTACCTTCTCATCCGCGGATCGTACCGTGAGCTGCGGGTGCACCCTCTAGTCCTCGATTTGCACCACCAGTCGCGCCCCACCTTCTACATCTACCTGAGCCGGACTAACCCATTCCACTATGCTGAACTCAATTGAATGACAAAGTCTCCGCTGTCCTGGGGCCTCAACCCAGCCGTAGCAGACCAGTCCCGCATCTTGCCAATGGGAACAAAGAATAGAGGATTTGCATGACAAGCCATCTAGTTAGGCCAGATCTCCTTGGATGGACCCATCGAGTATAGAAAGCGTTTGTCTAGAAGTTTCCGCCAAATCGCCTCATCTTCCACGTGCACTCATCATTTACCAACTTAGGCACAGCATCTTTGATGATCAAGTGGGGTGCCGAGATATGTTGCTCATACGAATTGTTGTAGACTTTGGGGATATTTCTCGAATCTAGACAGACGAAACCGAATTCACTGAGCCGGTCTTTGCGTCCATTCAGCGCCTCCACATCCATGCTCAGAAACACAGCGTCTCAGATCTTCGCGAACGGCGCCATCTGCATGCTGTCCGTTGCATAGTGCTCAGCAAGTCTCAGTAGAAGGACCATACAACAATGGAGTTCTCAGTAGGCATCATTGGCTGCAATGTGAAGATGTAAAGACGAGACTTCTACGTCTGGGACCCAGTATGTCGTCAAGGCTTCAAGGCCCTACGGATCCGAACCTGGGTGGAGTAACTCGTACAATCGTTGACAATCGAGGACTACGGTTGTAGTGGCGATTCCATAGATATTGAAGTATTCATGATTCTGTAAGAATCAGAGCTCTTAATCAGAGTCGTGGCTCACGAGAACCATATTTCGATGGGAGATATTACGGTTACACCCCCTTTACCTACAATTACACCCCCTAACTACCTACCATTACACCCCCTAACTACCTACCATTACACCCCCTGACTACCTATAATTACACCCCCCCCCCCCCCATTGGGTTAGCTCCACGTTGCCATGGCAACGCCTCCCATAACGCGGTACGGAGATCCCACCACTAAAACTTTAGTGATATCTCCAACGCGATTTTCTTTAGACCGGATTAATTATTCGTAAAATCTAATAGGCCTAAAACGTTCTATTACCGTAGTCTTTTTAATTAGAACTTTTATAACTAGCGCGTGTTCTAATTAATTAATATCTAGTAACGGCGATATCCCCTAGGCGTAGTCTTAAATAGAGACGCTACTATTAAGCCCCCCACTAAATATATACGCTTTCTCCTATGTCTAGCTACCACGCGTTAACATTATATATACCTCTATATCCTACTTAGTTCCTTACCTGTAGTATAGGGGACTATCCACGTCCTACTAGCTCCGTTATAGGCCCAGCGGTCGCCTCAGCTAAGGGTGACGCTGGCGCAGGTAGGGCGCCCTCTATAGGCGCAGGGGTAGATATCTCAGGCTAGGGAGTAGGCTGCTTAGGCCGTAGAGCACGTCGTCGCCGTACTAGTAAGGTAAGAAGGCCCTAGCCCCTACTACGTCCCCTTAGTATTACTACTAGACCTTCTCTTACCCCTAGTATAGACCTCTACTCTAGCGCTAGTGAATTACCTCTAATATCTTCCTCTACCTAGCCTCTTGATATAGGTATACTTACTCTACCTCTTATAACGCGACGGCTTAAGGTACTAACTTAAGGGGAGGGGTTTTTAAAGCTCTAGTAAGTAAGGTATTTCTTAATAAATTTAAATTATAAGGATTTATATTAAGTTAACTATTATATAACTAATTCTACGCGCGTAGGTAGCTCTTATTAATTATAAGGTCTACCTTTTATATAAGTAATAGCTAGTTCTTAGATAGTAAGGAGTAGGTTGAAGTTATTATTATCTTCTAACGCGTTTAGATACTCTTATATTAGATAGGATATAAGCTTTTTAAATTATTAATAAGGGTAGATATTATAAAGTCTAAGTATACTAGTACTACTAGACTTAGCTATTTAATTTTTAATTTTATAAGTATATAAGAGACTTAATATTATTATAAAGATATTAGTATATTATTCTAGCGTATTAACCTATATCTTCTCCTATTACTTTAATATAAGTCTAAGGGTAAAGGGGGAGATATAAGTAATAATATTATTAAATATTAATATCTTTACCTTAAAGGGCGTATATATCTTTATTAATTTTATATTACCTTTATATTTTACCTTTTACCTACTAAGGAGAGTTCTAATCTTTTTAATAACTACCTTAAAGTTACTTATATTACTTTATTAGTTATAATAGGCTAAATATAAGCTAGGATCTATAATATTTACCTATTAAATAATAGAGCTCTCTCTTTAATATAGTATATCTACTTTTAGCTTTTAAACTTATTATATTAAAGAAATATAGAACTTAGTTAATATACGCCCTAATAAATTTCCTCTAATATAAATTAATCTATTACTACTTTAAGTAGGTAATAATACTACTATTATAATTATTATACTTATCTTATAAACTATCCTATATATACTTATAATCTATAATAGTATATATATAAATAACTACCTACTAGGTAATTTAAAACTTATCCTAGTCCTCCTTTATACTAAATTTAGCCTTATAATTAGTGAGGATATCTTTATTAATATACTAGATATAAAGTATATTTCGTAATTAAGGGTATAACTTATAAAGAGCTAGTATAAGAGCTAATTTATAATTTATAATATTAATTAAAGGATTTAGAATATCTAGTAAGAGATATATATTATAATATTATTATATTACTTATATATAATCCTCTACTTCTTCCTTTTTAAGAAAGTAGAAGGCTACGTAGAATAATATATTTAATATAATAGTTCTAGTAATAATAAAGAGGGGGATTTTATACTTATTTATCTTATAGGTATTATCTATTATAAGTACCTCCTAGTTTATTTTTAATATCTTATAATAAGAGGTACGCGAGAAGAATAGGTATATAATTTACTCCTTCTAATCCTTTAAGTATTTTATATACTAATTATCCTCCTTATATAACTACTAAAGAAGAGCTTATATAGTTATAAGTAGCCTAAGACTAACTCTCTTTATACGCGCCCTAGTATTATAAATATCCTAGGTTATAAAGATAGGATTATCCTTATTATAATTAAAATATAAGGTAGTAATAATCTAACTAGGTTTATCCCCTATTAATATTTACCTTCTAATTTAGTCTTATACCTCTAGAGTTATAATAGTAGCCTAATAAGCTTAATAGCTAATCTACTTTATACTAGGATAATTATAAGATAAGTTCTCTACCTTAAGAAACTAGGTATTTATAATCTAATCGCGTATTATAATAGCCTTAAAGGGATAGTTAATAATTTAAGAGGTAGAATATAATTATTTCTACCCCCTTAGTACCTTCTCTTTCCCCCCCTAATTATAAAAATACTAGGCTTTTTACTTTATCCCCTTCTTATTAACCTTAGTCCTCTAGATTTTAACCGCGTAGCTACGTAATTTTATAAAGTTATTAATCTACGCTTTTATTACCTTAGGAGAGGTATCTAATAGACTATCTAGAGGTAGATTTATAGGGAACGGTATATTATTAATTAGAGTAGGGGAGTTAAGGAATAATAAGTAGCTAGAAATGCTAGAAGTACGCGTTATAGGAGGCGTTACTATAGTAATATAGAGCTAACCTAATAGGGGGGGGTATAATTATAGGTAGTCAGGGGGTGTAATGGTAGGTAGTTGGGGGGTGTAATTGTAGGTAAAGGGGGTGTAACCGTAATACCTCCCATTTCGATACCGTGTATCGTTGCGGGCGAATGGGTTCCATGGAGGAATCTGTGAATGGTCACCGGCAATAGCGCCGATTTTGACAAGGCCGGTGTAGACGCAACCGGTAGGGGAAGTCAGAAGATATGGAGTCTTAGGGAAGTGAGCGAGGGGCATCTTGACGATAGCAGATTCGTGAGATTTGGTAGCTGGGTGTGAGTTGCTTTTGCGTGCGGCTGCGCAGTCGGAAGGTGCATCGAAGAGAAATCAAAGAATTGGATTCTGGCTATGTAGAACTCGAAGTTTGAGAAAGTAAGGGAGAAAGTAGATATACTCATGGCTTTAATTTTGTGATAAAATTTATACGGTAGCATTCCCTGTGTCATGGCTGCAACATGACCGCTTCTAGATCATCATCTCCGACCGAACACATAGATGTGTAAGTTCCCATGACTCCTGCCTTTGTGAACTATGTGGCGAGAGCAAAATGAAGGGATTGTGTCAGAAAACCGTTCTAGTGTCAGATATAGAAATTCATTTACTCGGCGACGAAGATGCAGCGCCGAGAGGGCTCTAGATGAGTACACATCTTGATAGAATCACAAGGGGAAAGCAGAAACAAATGATAAAAGAGGAAAATCAGCTCAATGTCTCGTAAGCATTGAGAATGAGCTCGTTTTTGCTCTTCTCTCTCTGAGAGACAAAGAAGTGCATCAAACAGCTGTTCTACGTCGAATGGACAGCAAAACACTCATTCTCAGGCATGAACCTAGACTCTAGATTCTCGCCCAGATATATCCACTACCTACCAGCTGCTTTCAAACCGTAAATCAAGAATCATCTTCTGACACCTACAATATGTCGCAACTATTGCCAATGGTTTTACTAAGGCGCTTACAGCCATCGATCTAGCACTGCTCGACCTGAAGGACAGGGAATTTTTCATTTGTCTAGACTTTTCAGTCATGAAAACACCTCTCAAGACACACACCATCATTCTAGTGCTCTGCGACTATTAATGTACATCCATGTCTCTGACAAGGACTGCATTACGCACTGGTCTAAATCACACACGACATGCTCATCATGTCGTTCGAATATCTTAGACGAACCATTGGAAGCTAGCACGGCAGATAATCTAGCGGATCATATAAAGCCCAACCTTGAAGTTTGGCGCAGACGGCGCGCAGACTCAATTGCATCGATGCAGCGAGACTTCGACCAGGCATTCCTCAACGCTGACACAACTTCAATGGTGATTGTTCGCCGAGCCCAGGATTTAGTACGAAACAGCAACACTACAGACGACGTGGACGCGAATCACGCGTCGTGGTGGTTGGCATAGAGACTTGCAGACATTCTTCCTACTTTGGTCGTGGACGGCCTGGTCCGCATACATTCGCTTCCTGTGGCAGAAATGTATTGCAAATTGGGAGGTCGGTCTTATGAAAGAGGTCGGTGGCTAGGTAGTGATTGATAGCGATCGAAAGAGGACATAGACGAGACGTTGAAGACGAGTAGAATGCTTAAGGTGGAAGTGAAGAGCTGCAAGGACTTGATCGGGTGGGAAGCTCTTCCTGGGTGTTGGTTGAATACGGCTCGAGAAGCTGGAGATCGGTCAAGCCTTCGAGACCACTTAACCTCCTATTGAAAAGTCAAAGGATGAGCGTGCCTAGAGCTGTTTTCAGCCTCGAAAGACAGCCAATACTTCAGAAACGCCCCTCAGCTTACCGAATAAACATCTCTGTAAACACTGATTTCGTATGAAGCAGAAATCTCCACAATCTGCCCGGACACTCATCGCTCCTTAATATTGCATTCGAATTTGGTTGATCCCTCAGGAACGGGCAACAAGGACTCTCCATCAATTGAATCCGTACCACACACATCCCAAAACGTCTTGCTACTTGTCAACATGCGATGGTAGTCATATCCTCGACAGCGCTTCCATGATTCGTCCATCGTAGTCTTGATGATGTGATGTGGTTGTGCGCCCTATGTTTCGTTCTATGCTAGACGTTTCTTTGTCAGAATAGCCTCTGTAGATGTTTTGCCTAATCTGTCGAAGAATCATTCATCGCTTCTCAAATTTCACTTCTGACTAATTCAAGTCAGAGTGTCACGATTTTCTGCGTCACAGGCATGACTCGTTCCTAATAAATATCGGAGGATGAAGAGATACAACTGTCTCAAGACCTTGCAGAATGTCGAAATCAATCGCAAAAAGGTTCGAGAACAGCATAACAGCTGTCGGCATCCACACGCTCGGAACCGAAGATAGAAAATGCGCCAGCAAGCAGTTTTTTATAGGCCACCCTACCTAGATAAGTAACAACCTAAAGTGTGGAGTGAGAACCCACTTTAAGTCCTTACTCACTCTACCTCTCGTCTCATTTTCAAATTGCAACAATCTACCTGATCAATCGTTGGATCAGAGTGAAATTCATAGGCAACATAGCGTGAGAGAATACATTTGAATTATGGATTGACGGCATAGACATTACATTGGTACGGATATCTAATAACCATGGGTATCATGTATCTCCAACACCGCAACCCAATCCAAGTTACAGTATAACATCCCAGACAGAATCAAAACGCTTGCTAAACAGCCGTTGAAAGGTGGCCGCAAGTCATCGATGTCGTGGGAAGAATGTCCCCCAGACTGCTTTGGTTCAGTGAACACCTCACGGGTACAATGGCGATCTCGTGGTAGCAGAGTTGGCCACATGGCATATCTAGCCCACACTCTGATATCACTTTTGACTCATGCCCGACAATTAGGTGTGACGAGTAGAGCCTGCATCCACACCAGGGGTAGGTCTTTTAAATGGATGCGCTTCCGTATTCCTGCGAAGACCAGAGTCAGCATCGTCCACTACGACGACCACTAAAAAACAGTGACTTACAAAACATAATCATCCAAACTCACTACACTCGGCTCACTAAAGATTAGATAGAAATACTTCAACGTTTCCGCCATCCAGAAGCTCTCCATCTTATTCTTTTTGTCTGAAGAGCTGACCGTGACGTCATTGATCGTGGCATGCGCGAATTCCGTCCTCGTATGTTTCTCGATAGCTTGAAACATACGCCACGCTGCGTCTAGGAGATCGCTTTCGCCGGTCAGACGGTAGTGAATGAAGATCGATTCGATGGCTTCAGGCCTGAGCATGTATGAAGCGTCGTGATACACGACGTACCCGGGCTGGAGATGGCGTTGGGCAATGGTATAGTTCAACAGATCAGCATCATTCGTGAATACAGGTTCGCCTTCTTGCTGCCCGCGTGCTTTGGCTGACTGCAGGACAGCCTCGCGCCATCTATTCTCCTCCCATTCGCAGTCAGAGTTCATGTCGCATGCCAGCATCGTGAAAAGTTCGGGCATGATACCACTAGGCATACTGTCATAGGCCCATATACAGCCGTCGACAAGCTTACGGGCCATGTTGATGTGCTCTGGGTGGTTGAACAGCTTGGCCCCAATTCCCACCATGCCACCAGCGTAGCAGCCTAAATGTTGGCCTTGGGGTTCACTGGTGATCCGTTTGGTCTCCTCGTCGGCGTAAGCGGCTCCTGAGAAGAGAATGTCTTTGTTATTGGGAACCATGGGTTGGAAGAAAAGATGGTTCATAGCTGCTGTGATTGAGTACTCATACATCTTTTTCATCTGAACGCCACGACCGCCAAGCAGCATGTGCTGCTTGGGCATGTACTCGTACAAAGAGTCCGCCATGGCACCGAGGGTAAAACCATTGCTTTCAAAACTTATGAGGTTCGCGTTCATTATCACTGGCCATAGTCCTGGCAGCTTGGTGAGACTTTGTTTGGCGTCGAATTCATTCATGATTCGTTGGACGGCATCGAAGTATTTCAGATCACCTGTGAGCTGAGAAAGTCGTGTAAATTCTAAGGAGAGAGAGCCAATCTCGGCAATTGGCGTGTTTTGATCAGCTCTAAGGTCCTTGCCTTCGAACGTTTCCTTCCAATTCCAACGGGTTCGGGGCATACGATTGGGCGTATCAAAAGCACAATAGAGCAGATCTCCGACCTCAGTAGCTTTCTGCAGAAGTACGGGGTATGAGCCCCCAGTCAGATCATATGCGCCAAGAAAGCCTCCCAAGTATCTGATCGTGGTCTCAAAGACGTTTAACAACTCTTCGCTAGTGGTGCTGAAGTCGATGTTCTTGGCTGCATTGACAGCCTCGTCAAACTCATCCTTCATCCCCATGATCCACAGTGTGTCCAAGGTGTCCACCAATGTCGCCGCCCAGCCTCCGAAGCTCTGTACAGCACCCCCATCGATAGGAGATAGCTCATCCTTCAACCATGCATGCTTTTTGTAGCCACTCCATGAATGTTGGAAGCTCTCTTTGACGGCCGCTAATCGCTCGAGCCGCTTGGCCTTATTCTCCCCTTTTTCAGTACCGAACTGATGTTGGACTTTGGGAAGCTCCAATGAAGGTCCGGTGGAAAATCGAAGATACTCCTTCACAGGGTTCTTTTCGAAGAATGTATATTGTCCGACGGTCTTCTGTCCAGTAGAAGATTGCGGCGGTGGTGCTACTCCAGGAGGTCCCAGCTTATCCGAATCTGGCTTGACATTGGAGCCTTCACGGATCACTTGGGTTGGATTTGAGGGGACATCATTGCCTAAGGTCAGTCTTGGAGCCTCAATTTTCGTTTTGACGCCCGTGTTGGCCGCAGGTTGCCATACATCCGGTTGGGAGGGACTCGGGAGATAGTAGAGATACCAGACTGCAATGGCGACAATGAATGCTAGGGTAAGGTGTGTCGCCCTCCTTCGAGAGACGAACATAACGGAAACCAATGTCACACAAGAAGTTGAATGGGAACAATCCTATCCCGATGCCGGAGGCCTTTGAATATGAAGGTGCCATCATGGTCCGAAATTGATCAAATACTAGATTATAGGTACCTTTGGGATGAGGCGTAGTTCTATGCAGGGATGCCAAGCGATGCAAGCGTCGGCGCCAACTGAAACACTGCTCTGAACGCTCCTACTGTGCCACGAGGTTCGTGTTAATATGGCAAGAGACGAACCCTGTCAGCTCCTACCTTGGTTGATACTAGTAGCCGACCTTCAGACACGCTCTACGATAATCTACCATGCGACATGCGAATAGCAAGTGCCAAATGCATACTCCGGACCCGAAGCTGAATTGAGTGAGAGCGCCAAGGCCGCAGGCATCCGCCCCCAAACATTTCTCACCACCGCCAGCATAGCAGCAGCATCACATGATATTCAAAAACGATTGTCGAAAACAAAAACGGATGGAGATATCGGGAATCGAACCCGAGACCTCTTCTATGCTAAAGAAGCATTATACCACTAAACCATATCCCCTATTCCATATATCTGGCGGCCTATGTAATCATATATCTCATATTTCCTCATGACTCTCCAGATGCATTGATCTCGCAGTCTTGTAGATCTCCACCTATCACTATTCCACAATATGCTCTACTCATGCGTCTGTTGGGAAGATAGAGTCGTGTCTCGAGAATGTCACATAGTTCTACCTGGATATCTGATCATGGCACCTACATCATCCCAGCAGTGTACCTGAGCACACGAGGTGGCTCCTTCGGTATCTCGTTCGAGAAAGTGTACCATCACACGATCTGACAGATATCGTCGCCTAGAGATCTCCCCTAGTATCTCTGCATGAAGATAGACAATTGTAGCTCCTTGAACTTCTCTATGGACCAACCTATGCGTTCAAAGACGTGGCATTGATCGTAATACCATAGAGGGCCTTCAAAGACCTTGCGGTAATAAAATGTACAGCCACCAAAGTGTGGAATGAACGCAGAAGCAGGTCAAGCAACAATACCCAACGAAAACACCCATCACATCGTATACAGAATTCATATCAACATAAACCGCCATTAGCGCTAGCAAAACTATACATCTTCGCCTACTGCAGCATAGCGACCAGACACCTCTCGTAATCACCACTGGTCTCCGATTGAACACGGCCAATCAAATCATGCCCGTACCTGACCTTGTACGCACCTTTCACCTGCGCCACATGCGCAGGGTTCCAGTGTATCTTGACGACGCGGTTCACAAGCAGATCATCATTCGTGCCCACACCAGCCATGGCATGTTCCAAATTGATCGCATCCCGCATGGCCCTATCGGCTCCACATCTGACCATCTGAACCAATGCCTGTTCCATATGTCCTGCGAAGTCGGCCACGAGGACCTTCTCAAGCGACCGACGATATTTGTGCTCGTAGGCTAGGGCTATGGCTCGAATCTGTCCGTCGGAGCGGTTGCTTAGGATGGAGCATACTGTGAGTTGTTCAGCTCCAACCCTTGCCTCGGTGGCGCGGTGGATCTCGGACACGTCGGCGTCGATGGACTGTGGAATGATTGGTGCCGAGTCTTCTTGCCGACTGGCCGATAGTATCATCGAGAACATGCGCTCCGTTTTCGCGGAGAGATCGTCGCGAACATCCTTTTCCAATGAACGACGATAAGTCCGTTGGTAGGTTTGCTTTATGGCATTTATATCGGCGTTCGACCGACCAATCAGGATGTCGTTGAGCAATTCTTCGTTGGTTCCGGCTCCTTTAAGGGCTTTATTGAGGCTCCACACATCTTGCTGTAAAGGCCCACGCAAGATCGATAGTAGGCAGAGCTCGAAATGACCACTCACTTCCTTCTCGACATCAGCCTCCAAGATACGATGATGACATGCTTGGTAGACTTGTTTCAACGCTGGTATTTCTAGCGGAGAGACGCGCGAAAGGGCCCGGATAAGTGCGGCTTCGTCCGTGCCTAGACCTTTCATCGCTTTCCGACATGCATCCGCTTGAGTAGACATGTCGACCGGGGCTATCTGCCCAGGGACGTAGCCTGGCGAAGGCGGGGTGGGCGCTGCTTGTGGGGCACCATAGGGTGCTTGTGGGGCACCGTACTGTTGGGGGGGAGGCTGACCATATGGCTGATTTGGTGGAGGGGCTCCATACTGCTGTTGCGGCTGGTGTGGAGGGTATTGGCCTTGGGGAGGGGCGCCATATGGCTGTTGCTGAGGTGGAGGATAGGCCTGCTGTTGTGGATACGGGCTATGCGAGGGTGCTCCATATGGCGGCTGCTGTGGTGGAGGATACTGCCCTTGCGGAGGTGGATATCCACCTTGCTGCCCATGGTGTTGTGGGGGATAATGCCCCTGAGATGGTCCCTGCGGTGGTGGATATCCGCCTTGCTGCCCATAACCTTGAGGAGGGGCAGGGGAGCCGCCATAGCCTTGCTGAGGTGGATAACCTTGTGACTGTGGCGGATATCCTTGAGGAGGGTATTGCTGGGGCGGAGGTTGCTGATAGCCATCTGCTAATATGTAAGTACATTGTTTTAGGAGGGAAAGATCTGACTGACGAGGCGGAGGGGCTCCGTAGGGTGGATAACCACCTTGAGGAGGAGGGTATGACATCTTTCTTCAGTTCACGGCTATATATCAGTTGAACAACTCAACACTTTTCGAGATTTGCGAATATAAAGGAAGGCCTAGGATGAAAGATGTCGGAGGATTGTAGAGAGGGATCAAATGAAGAACGGCAAAGCGGTTATGAGATACGACGTTTCAGCCCAGATTCCGTCATTCATTGCAAATGCGTGAAGTACCTGCATCACTGCTATCCCCCCGCGGTTGTCGTGGCGGAAGAGGAAGAGCAGGATCGAGGCTGAGTCGTGGCGCAGGGCCACGCCATCAGATGCTGGGCCTGGAATCAGACGAAGAAACTCAATTATCTCCTTGTGTGGGGCGAATATAAGTATCACTCCTACGACTGATACTTAGTGTTCTTGGAATTGGCATGGATCCGCGTACATCTATTCAAGGGGTATCATCTCTCTCGGCCATACAACCGTAGCATCATCGATGGAGCACGTCCCTGCTCTTCCATGAATTCGGTATTCCCGACTAATATTTATACCGATACATCATCTGCATCTTACTATCAACACTGAAATGCCACACCCTTTCTTTGAGTCATATTGTTTCCCCCACCCGCGAAACCTGTGCCTTCGCTTCTAAGCTCCACCAAGCCTGACCTGATGCCTCCCTTTTCTGACTTTGAAACATCCTCCCCTTCCTTCGCTGTCACTTTCTTCCCAGAGAGATCGGTCTCGCAAACGTAGCACGTGACTCGGGCTTTTTGCCCTTGCTTTGTACGGGAAGCATGTGGATCAGGCGGATCTGTATCTGGTGACATGAACTTGGCGGCACATGGTTTGCATAAGACGTGGCCACATGGGACCGTGAGAATGGCCTTAATCGTGTTTGACAGATTTTTGTCGCATGCTGGACAGATGATATTGGGCGCCTCTGTGGATGATCTGGTATCTGGAACGGTCTTGAAATGTATTGAGACCAAAGACTTTAGCGAAAGGTTATGCTTGTTATCGGACGCCGATGCAGGACATAGTGGTGACAGCTTTGGCGGTTTGGCATCTTGATGATTATTCGTAGAGGGCGTCAGGGAAGGAACCCAGAAAGAGGGCAGAGTAGGCTTTGCAGACTGTTGGACTTAGCGATGTGTTAAGATATGGTGCTGCTAGGACATACCTTCTCATCATCGAGTATTTTTCTCGCCTTTGCTCGTTCTTCCTTGGCATTCTTCAGCATCTCGTCCTCGTCTAGCTCGAATTTCCGCTTTACACCTCTACCCTCAACGCGCACCTCCTCTTCATCGTGAGCGTTGGTCTTCCGAGTAGCTTTGGCATTTCCCTCGAGGCCCATCATAGTCCTCTCAAACGATTCGATCGCCTTGACTCTCTCTTCCGTTCCTCTTTCGAGCTCTACCTCTTGCGTCTCTCTATGCCGGCGCTCATCTTCCTTCCTCAAGCGTTTGATATCCTTCCCCTGCGCCAGTAGATTATTCACTGCGCACTCCCGGCAGAAGACGTCACCGTTCGATGCACACGCTACTGGAACTCTCGCTATTTGGAGGCAGAGCTGACAAGAGGCAAAGGGAAGGAAGGAGTCCCGAGAGAGACGAGTGGCTTGGGAGCCCCATGATGATTTCAGTAGTGAGCGCTCATGGGAGGTGAAGAAAGCTAATGAGGTGTTGCGTTTGCCTTGGAAAAGGTATCAGTATTGACACAGGACGCAATGATCATTTACATACTGTGGGACATAATGTAGTGTTTGTTTGGGCAATATGCGAATCTGCCTGACACCATCAAGTGCTAGATAAGATAAGGTAAGTATTCTAACGGCTAAACCCATCAAGGCTAGTCTCTATAGAGTAATGTTTGGATCCGAAACAGGTTTTCCTAACAGCTTTTTATGAGCACGTCTAAGACTTCCATTATAATGATCGGAACGTTTATCAAAATCAGAATACCGGTGAAATTTGCCCTGTCGTTCTTTATCAATTGAAATACCTCAATCTAGAAGGACTTCATGTGATTGTAAACTGCGGCTCCAGAGCTGAATATTTGGGATGGAAGCTTCTCTGCCGTGCCCTGGTTCAATCTACATAGCAAGGTATTGGTGTCGATGCTGTAAGTCTCCAGAGTCATAAGTCCATAATTTTGAAATTATGTTTGCCTGGTCTTTCAAGCGCTTCCTCATTACACATATGTCTCATCTCATTATGACCGTGTGGCTCATTCACTCGTGATCTCGATTGTATTCCTTGCTCCTCTCATATCTGCACATCGTTGGGTCTAGGACGGATGATTATCCTCGGCCCAATCAGCGTCTGCTCGATGATACTAGATACGCGTCAGCCGGCAATTTGGAGATTGATAAGTCGTCCCAACCTGATGTTCCTGATGGCCGAGCAAAGGCATGAACATAAATCAGACTGGTAACAGTACTTAGCAGCTCTCGAGGAGCCTCGATGATCGATTCGCCATCTCCTCCATCATCTCTGTGTGGCGTTTGCATAAGAGAAATATAGATTTTGAAAGATCCAGGCTGGCGAATTACAAGATTGTCAAATTCCAAAAACCAATTGAAGCTATCGCGAAGTAACGGCGCAACCACGCTACCACTGAGGATGTCAGGAACTACTCTGGCCATTGCTAGTCGTCCATCGGCGGATACCAGAGATGCCTGACCCCATAGAATACCACTGTCCAAGGGTATCTCGCCTCCTGAATCTAGGCCCTTTAGTACGGCAACGACTGGCGGAAGAGGTTCATTAGTCCGAATTTCGGAAGGCAAACTGCTGTCCACGCGAAATGAGAGGATACGCGCTGAAGGAGTGGCCAGTGTGTTAATTTGGCAACTGCTCGGCTTTGTGTTCTTCGCCGGCAGCAGTGGAAGCAGACATAAGATTCTAGCGCTTCGTGTAATTTCCACGCACAAGGCCCCGGCTGAAGAGTGATGTTTCTGATTCTCTATCGACTGCCCGTCGGCGTGCAATTTTGCAAGAATGTACTGAAGTTCCTTCGACTGGGCGAGCTGTTGTCCTTGACCTTTGATCGCGGCCAATAACTCTTGAACGTTTTGGCGTGAGTCCTTCAGTGTCTTGGGTAAGGGGAGGAGAAAAGCCAAAGCATCGGAATCACTGCGGGGGAGAAGTTCACCTGAACAAGAAATCCATCTCAGGTCCATGGTTGAATGCAAAGTCAGAGAGACCTAAGGCTTGATGCCAAGTGAAAGGGGAAAGGCTATCTAAGAATCACGTTGGACAACATCACGGGAACCGAGAAAAGTGAAGCCGCCCTGAGCATTATCATATTTCCTCATTGCGTCCATACGCTATCACGATATCACGATGAGAGGATGGTCATACCCGTCATTGACAACAGTCGACCCGCAACGAGCAGCGATAGACGCCATTCCAAAAGCGCCAGCATCCATTGGAAAAGCATAACAGTGACAGTATACACTACTCACCGCCCTGATGTGTGGAGACCAGCACGAGAGCTACACCTAACATCAAACACGTTGACCAAGAAGGAAAGGCTTCGACAAACGGTCACCACAATCACATCGGTTTACCGAAGTCTTCGAGACTTGGCTGAAGCTCAGACCACCATATGGCACTATGGCGCATGTGAGGTCATCAACCATCACCCACCCGGACGTTTCGCGTCATGGCTGTCAGAGAGTATAGCAAAGCTTGAAGGATAAAGTATACCTTACTTTATGGAAGGACTAAGGTACGGTCGCTACGATTCCAAAAGTCCGGATCTAGACCCCGCAAGCCACAGACCGGATGCATGGAGCTAAGGAGTTGAACCAAACATTTCAAATACCAGGAAGTTGGATGGACACCCCCATTGGTTGTGCCTTACTACCTGACACCCGCCTAGGCTCTGTCAGATGTCGTGCCTGATCTTCTAGCACCAATGCTTTATGACCGACCTGGTCCGTGGGGCTACCATCTGCCGCCTCAGTAAGGTACCTTACGTTGCAACAGTTTCACGTCATACGGCTGTGTGAGAATCTAAACATATCATGCATCGATGCATAGATGCATTGTATGCAACCCGCCATTCTAGTCGCACTGGGGGAAAGACGCCTTTGTCAAAGCTGGTAAACTGTCTCATCTCTCACACTGTAGGCTTATCTCTAATCTCTTTGATATCGCCGAAATGTGTCCCGCTGTCAAAGTATGATTTATGAGATCATGGAACACCCGATCGAGCTTACTGGATTATCATCAGCTGGCATCGAAGCTCGTCGCCGCATATCAAAGATTACCGGAGGTATTCGAAATGGTGGTCAATACACTAGCCATTGAGAGGAAGTCACCATATGGTAGACCAGGATACTATTGGTGGCACGTGAAGGTACTGGTAGATTCTTATCAATTCCCCACAGTCCCATTGATTATCGAGTATCACTTGGGCACATGATCGATTCAGACAAGGAACTTGGAAATCACAGGTACTTGGGCATTGTCGAGACATACCAGTGACATTTGCTTGTATTTCGCGGTTCATTATGGAGAATGAGCGAGCGTATCTGAATACACGTTACCTGAGTCCTATTGGGCCCATTGAGACGACTTTGCTTTCCAATACAGAGCTGGACCAGGGTGATAGCAGTGATTGCAGCACATGCTTTCACTTTCAACAGGAAGAGCGATGGAGGCTCACTAACCATACGTATGATATCCTCATCATGCAGTGACCGGAGGTCCGCTGAGATCAAGGGCTCGGAATTGGGGGCGTCGAGCAATAGGACCAAAGACCAAGGATCGTGCTACACAACTAAGAGTTGGCGACTGCCGGACTACTTGTCAGACGAGATGCCAGCTACTTTGGTACGTTCCCTGATAGTACGAGATCAGACGGCTTTCAGAACAGTCAGATGGAATCTGTGCCAACCATATTCCACATTTCATATGGTATTTTCGGTTGAAACAGCGTCAAAGATACTAGCGAGACGAAACCACAAGTAACAAAAACTGCTAGGCTTGGGGAGCATAGTACTCCGACTGCTATCATCCTTGGGAAGATGCACAACCGAAGAGGTTTGATTGTTATTGGCGCCGGCTCAACGGTGGGGTATGTGTCTCTTCTTGATCATTCGATAAAGAGCCTTATATTGTCTAAAGCTCTGCTAGCATTCATCCGGTACCATATCTCTTATCTCCCATCGTTTTCTGCGCAGTAATCTCACTGCTATCATAGGATATATGATCCAAAAGAGGCAAACATCGAACTATATGGCAAAAGAGTCTTTGCTCTTGAGACTGGCTCGATTCTCTTTATATGCGAGCACCTTATCACAACATATACATTCTAAGACACAATTTCCCACCAAACGAGTTCAATTTCTCTATCCCTAACGTCTTTCCCACAACTTCCGCCCCCCGCCCCCCCACCTCCCCTCCACCTACCAAAAAACCACGACCCCCCACAGCCCTCCTCAACATCACTCCCAACATCCCCCTCCCTCGCCTCCCCTGCCCTTCCCCTCCCACCCCTACAGCATCCCCTCCCTACCCCACTACCATTCCTCTCCCATTCCTCTCCCATTCCTCTCCCATCCCCTCCTCCACATCCCCTCCTCCATATCCCCTCCCCTCCCCACTACCATCCCCCACCCAAACATCCATCCATACAAACATCATCCATCCCTTAAACCAATCAATCCCAAAACCAGCACAAACGTTCATATCCACACCCATATCCACACCCAACTCCACATTCACAGGCGTCTCCCCAGCATGAACTTCGGCTTCAGACGACATCTCCATCAAAATAACGATCCCTTCATTCTCACTATCTAAGCTGCCTTCAACGAAAATTTCGTTATTTGCAAGGGGTGAAAGTATGAGTATAGTTTTCTTAGACTTCACAAATTTCCACTTTTATATTCCATGACCTAAAAATAAGAACGCAACCTTAATCTACCATCTATCACGTCTACAGCGCTAATAATTATATGTGATATAAAGCACCAGCCCACGCAAGAAACGATAAATTTGATACAACAACAATATACTTACATTTAAAGAACAATATTCTTTGATACTACGCCCAAAGAAACCCCCTCTAAATAGCTAAAGCACCATCATTGCTTTCTCCCCCAATCCCCTACTTTCCGCTTTACTACCCTAATCCCTGCTCCCCTACTCCCTGCTCCCCTACTTCCCACTTCCCACTTCCCACTGCTATTCTACTCCCTCCTCCCTCCTCCCTCCTCCACAAACAAGCACCAAATTCCAAAGTACGATACTCCCCCTTTTCCCCCCTTTTCCCCAGCCTACCCTTCCCTCAAAAACCTAATCCCCTCTCCCCTCTCCCAACTCCCCACCCCTCCTCCTCCTCCTCTACCCACCCCACCACACCACACCCACCCATCCCCATCCCAATTCCTCCCTCAACATATCTAATAAATAAACACGGTACAATACAATACCATACAGTACATACACCTATAGGTATATACATCGACTAGTAAACAAGCCTACGTACTACTTCTACCACTTCTTCACGGCTGGTGGGCGGCTGGATGTTACGTGCTGGCTTTGGTTTGTGCGATTGGGTTGGGTTGGGAAGGTGGGGCTGGGAAGGTGGGGTAGGTGGGTAGGGTAGGGGTATCGTATGTTGACAACAGAGTGGTGGATTTTGTGGGTTTGCGGAGGGAGGGGCGGTGTAGGAATATCGTGCGGGTTATGGGTGCTGGACGAGTGTCAGGATACGAAAAGGGTAAACGATGGAAGGTGTAAGTAGAGCATGCGGAGTGTTTGAAGTGTCGCTGCTAGCTAGAATAGGCGCGAGCAAGGGACGGGTTTGACGAGTTTTGATGGGATTTGATGACGGGTTGGAGAAGAGTAGGTATGTATGTGGGTTTAACGAGAACGTAGCTATTGCGCTTCTTATCATTTGGCCCATACCTACGGACATTACATTAATTCGTCGTCAACCTTTTTAAATGCCGAATGGCATCCTTGATCCACCACGCATCCCATCCTCGCTCAAACTTCACCCTCGAGGAACGCATCTCGTCGTGGTTCATGCTCTGCCAAACTTCCTGCAGGGCAAGCTCCGGCAGCGATTCGCTCGCATCTCGCTCACCCGCGTCTCCAGGCATGTCCCACACTCTCGTCGCAGCACTGATTCTTTCGTTGACGGCGACTTCTACGTTTAGCGTACTCCTCTCGACATCAGCCCACTCCAGCAGCCGCTGTTGCGCTACGTTGTCCATCTTGTGATCACCCTCGATTGATATATGTCCCTGAATGATGTTCCGCCAAGCCTTCTCGTCCGCTCCAGGCTGGAAACACTCAGGCAGCCAGCCCTGACCGACTTTGATGGTCTCAAGAGCGCGCCATGCGTCAAACCAGTCGATTTTGCCAACGGCCAAAGCCTGAACCCAGGGATAGCAGCCGGTGAGATCGAGCCAGTGGAGGCAATACGTTGACTTGCTTAAACGACGCAGGATGGAGGCTGCTTCGCTCCAATCCTGGTCCAGGGTGCTGTAGAAATGGCTGGCGCCGTAGTTCACGTTTCCTTGGGGTGTCTCCCTGTATGCTGTCTTTGAGTTTGGTGACATTGTTGGAGCGGGCCAATATGCCAGAGACAGATGTGTGATGGTGGTTAGATGAGGGGCTATGTCCAAAAGTCCTTTCCAAGTTGCGGCACTGTTGGGGTGGGCGAGCGAGAGGTGTGTCAAGGAGTCGAAGCGACCAACGGTGGACGGTCCACGCTTCATCACTTCGGTATCCTCCCAGCTTTCAAGCGTAGTGCCAAATTCTACATTGGGTGTTTCTGCCACCTCTTTCGTGATGAGTAGAAATTTGAGGTCCAAGAACTTAAGGGGATGCCCTATTGATATTGCTAGATCGAGATGAGTGAGACCTTCGGCTCCTGTTGCATCTTCGAGGTCGAAATCGTCCTGGAAAAGAAGATCGAGCCCTGCCTTGTCGATACCGTGATCACTATGTTGCGCAATGTAATGGAGCAACGCCTCTTTGTAGCGGACGAGGATCGTAGGCAGATAGTATTGGTCGTAGACAGCATGCCAATCCCAATTCTTTGCGATAGCTTTCAATGTGGTCGCCACAAGTGAGTTATCCTCTGGGACATAGGCGCCCGGTAGGCTCTCGACGTGAAAGGCTGTACCATCTTGATATGCGGGTATCCTGGTCTTCCGCCCCCTTCCACTGTCCCCGCTTCTATTGAGCCAGCTGGCAGGCGCAGCTGGGCCTGCTGGGATCCTGAATCTACCAGCGACCCTCAGGTTCGGCCTTGGTCTCGGAGAAGGTGCATCCGGAATCTGGAGGATGGTTCTCAGCGATGGAGGTAGAGAGGGGTTTGTTCCAGGATTGAGCACATCCGACGACGATCGACTTGCTGCCGATGCTGATGGCCTTTGGCTGATTCGGAGCTCCTGTATACGATCATTCACGGAGTTGCCTGTTGACGATGCGCTTGTGCCGAGGGAGTGTGGAGCATCTCTGTGCTTGCTGGCGCTTGACGAGAGCGATGGATGGGCTGGACTGCTTGGTTTGATGTCATACGTTGGGAGTCTTTTCTTTGGCATGAGCTTGGCGAAAAGACGATGAGAAATCGACGTTTGTCAGGCTCGCTCATGCCTTTGGTAGGTTATTGAACGGGTCGCCTGAGTCATACAACATAGTATTGATAGATTGTTGTACAGTGGCGGGGACGATAGGGGTCCCATTGCCCCGAGAGCCGTTGCGTGCTGATTGGATGACCGAATTTCCTCATATAAACGAGGCCAAAGTCGTCGCTCCAATTTTTCTAGCATCATGGAAACTCTGCATTAATGGGAGTCGGACTCCATAATTCTATTCGATAGGTGTGCTACACAAATCTACCTTACAAAATCCCCCACACTCCACATTTCAGCCTCAAGTTTCATCTCCCATCCCTCATGCAATGCAAGCCGCACGCAAGATCAATGTCAACCGACATGGTTCACTGTTAGCCGTCGGACCCACGGCGCGCGTGTATGGATGGATAAGTCTGATATGAATACGAGGTATGCCGTAGGCAGGCGTTGATGAAGGCTGTTGTGCAGGATGCGGGATGTGGAATTTGTGCTGGGCTACCATAGGATGATTGGAAGTTGTTATTGGTGTTGTTGTAGGCGGAGGTGTCGGATGGAATGTGGACTTGCGTTATTTGGATGCCAGATCTGAGGGTATTTTGAATCTGGGCGGCAGGGATTCGGGTGGGAGTGGGGGGAAGAATAACTCGCAAGAGTAATTGGAGGCTCTTGCGTGGTTTGACTTTTTCCATGCATTTAGAAAGGAGTTAGAATAGGTTGCAAGATATGTTGTAAGTATGCTGTAGAATATGGTGGGGAGTTCGATCACGCACAGTGCTTGCACAAAACGGCAGGTTGAGTTGCGAGTATTGAATTCTTGTATGAGTCAATCTATCAATCAGCTAGCCTGGTGAGCTTCACAATCTAGTCTATTCTTGACAATCCGCTCCAGTCAATCCTCTCCCCTTCTACTTCATCCTCGATCAACGATCTTGCATCCAAACAGTGACCCCGAACAATATTCCCCAAAGGTAAGCGACTCGCAGCAATGCTTAGATAGCCTCCAAACACCTGAGCAACAACATCGGGCAACCGCCTTCATCATCCTATAGGTATGCATGGGTCCATACCAAACGCCGTGATAGTTATCCTTCGTGGTGCGTGGAAGTTGGTGAGAGCAGCTAGGTCCTGCCTGCGCTGGTGCCGGCGATCGTTGATATCAGCGTTGCCGTGATGTTCTTGATCTCGTAAACTCGCGAAACCTCCTTCCCATCGAACGCATAACGGTGCTTGGATGTGCGCCTACGCGGTCCTGAGGTGTTGTCCCGGCTCATATGCAAAGCCCGCTTCTTGTGGAGAGCTGAGGCCTCCTCCCATCAAGCCAGTGGCGCCACTTGTAAGAGTTTCTGTCTGCGCGTTGTTGGTATTAGGTTGGCTGCTAGAGCTCCCTGTATCGGAGGTCGAGGTGCTAGCGCTGGAGCTATGGCTACCGGTGGTCCCAGAGCTTGCTTGGGATATGTTCGTTGTGTCTGTCGAGCCAATCTGACGTTTGACAAAATTGAGAAGCTTTCCCATGGCGTTTCCGGGCTCGAAAGCGGCGCCGAAGCTGTCCATGAAGTCAGCACCTCCGGAGAGATGGCGATCCGGGAGCTCGGAGACCGAGGAATGGCGTCTGTGATGTGCAGGGTCGGCGCCGAGGACAGGCGCGCCGTGGACCGTGGACATGATTGAGACGATGGTAGTCAGGGTGAGAGCCGAGGAGAACTTCATGATGAATGTAGAAATTGTATTGAAGTATGAGCTCAGTCGTTTTGAAGTGGTACTCGTTCCTTGTATGCGATGACTTGAAGGCGAGACGTGATGGAGGAGTGAAATGGGTAAGTCGCTAAGTGTTGTCCCTTGGAGAAGCTAGAGGAGAACGAGGTGGAATCTTCTGTTTATGAATAGAGTTCTTAATGATCTTCTTTGCAGTTGTTGGCGCTGGAGGATAATCTGGGGATGTGTGGGGCAATTGCTGGTTATTTGTATTCCCAGCTCACCGAAGGATTCTGGAAGTAATGATAAGGGCGATCCAAGATGTCCAATACGAGCGAAGTCCGCTAGGCAAATCTTGGGGGCTCCCAGCCGTGACGCAGGATGACGCCAGAGATGACAATCAGGAAGCGGCGTCTAAATCCAACAAAACAACCTGCAAGAAGCGACCCAAGGCAAGGTAGCGATCCTGAAACGAGGAGGCGGAGTAGGTCTGGTGATCGGAGTTGGGACAATGCTAGGGTTTAGGTGGGATTTGCTTCGCCCTGTGGGGGAACGAGGGTGCTGCCCACTTTAGATGCACATAGGGCCAGAGATACCCTGTCGCCATGCTGACTGGAGTCGATACGAGCCGAATCATGGAGAGCCGCAACATTGTTGTACCGATCGAGGGATTAATGGAGTGTAGTTTGAACAGGTGAAACGCGCCTCGATCCGATGTCTGGCGCGGTTATCGCTTGGGCTGCACCTAGACCGATGAACCATGCTAATAACCTCAACCTATCACCTTTAGCAAGAAGGCCAAGAATGTTGTAACCCGGTGAAGCATACTTCGAAGGCAGCCGATCACCCGTGACATAACAGACCCTCTCCAATACAGAAGCAGCCGACAATGGAGGCCGGTTTGACCGAATAGTGTTTTCACCACACGTGCGGATCACTGTGGGTACCGTTCAGCAGACCGCCCCCGAAATCGTGTCCTTAGTATTGGCTACCAGCTTCCAATATATGAAGGCAGGAGTCTAAGGCCTCGTGATACCTTATGCGTTGTCCCAATCGAACTGTTCGTAGAAGTTTCAGTGGATCAAGTTCAATCCGTATCTTGTTATGATTCATGCCAGTACTCCACCAACCCGCAATCATTCAAACCGCATCCTCCGGCTGCATGTGAACGAATTGATCTTCCAGAATGCCGGTGCCCGGTCACGGTGAAGTAAATCCGAGGTTTCAGCTCTGATCGTGTCGTAAGCATCGCGCTGCGTCAGTCAACTGGCTCACAGAACGGGTCTTAGTCCATCGCAACTAGTCTTGTCTTCAAATTTGTCCACTCATAGGAGTATTGAGGTTCCAAAAGTTCCTTTCGAAACATGTATATCCCGCTTGCGAGCCTACACACGGGCAATCATGCAATTCGGCTTGGGGCGAAGTTATGCCAGCCGCATATCGCAGGAGTCGACGGAGGCATCATAATGAACGTGGCAGGGCGTGGTATTGGGAGCATTTGCAAAATCGTAATTGAACCTCAGCAGTGCGCATCACAGGCGATCCTACAAAGTCAAGTTTCCGTCCCAACCTTACTTACTTTACGCTCTGGGCCTCTGCCACCAAGTTCTTGAGGCTTAGTACAACGTTTCATATGATTCAATCGTGGAGTACAGTTGGTACGCACACAATGTCGGCTAGTGGCGTCTACCGTATTGGGCGTCAAGCATGGATCCCCCACTCATGCGACCAGGATCGGGGAGACAGGTTCCCATCAACGACTAAGAAAGTCATCACATAGGAACATATGTATGAGACCAGCCAGGAAGATATCTCATATATACAAAGTCGGCAGCGCTGACCCGTGAGGTATTTCGGTTAGGAGAAAAAAGGTAGAAAGTCATGAATTGACCCTCGGTGGCCACAGCTCTAGATGGTGGTAATTGATTGAAGACAATTACCACCAAACCCGTATCATGGGCATTAGTCTGCGTCTACTTGAACGCTGTCAAAGGATCCCACTGGAATTGGCAATGCGAGGAGGATCGGACTGAAACAAAGATCCGAGAAGCGCGCTTCTGGCACAAAGGGGCCAGGCGATTCCTTGAAACGCGATACTTGTGCCAAAAGGGAATGCAGGATAGCACGTGGTACGTGTTAGTGGGTCGATACTAAGCGGGATCATGGGGTACCTTGAAGCTGTTTGGTTTCGGCATGAAGCGCTGTGATGTTGTGGATCGGGTGGGGAAGTTCCACCATTGCATAAGACCAGCCGGAGAGATGTCTCAAAGTGAGATCGCGGATGATCGACTACGCAGATGCAGGGTACACCGTAGAGGAAATACTTCCGGCACGAAGACGTCAGTTGTGAATATGCTTTAGTGGTGTCAGATCGCCAATTCAGAGGTAGGATGGAGGCCGCACGGCATAGACAGGGTGCCAATAGAGTGGGCGGGTATCTTTTTGAATCAACGTAGTCCTTCTTGTAGATATTTGGAGACACTGCTGGCCACGTGAACCCTTCGGATGTCATGGGAAACTTGAGGGTCGATATCATCAGGGAACCTACTTCCTCATCGCCTTCTCTTGGCATTGAACGTTTTTAAGGGATCCGACCTCTTGGTAGATGTATTTCTACCCTTCCCTTTCATACGATTCTGCATCCTCGCTTTCCTGATCCTGTTGTCGGTCGTTTTCCGTAGCCCCACAAAGCCGACGTCGTCTCCCGCAATGCCCTTGTTGCCATTGCTGGGCATTAGATAGTCTGGTACGTGCCTCAGGTGTTGTTGGACCCTGGCTGCTCTAAGCTCACCATCATGCCGCAGATGGTGCAAGTCCTCTGGGTTCTCTTCAAAATGCCTTCTCAGCTTCTCGCTCTTCAACAGCTCCTGCCTCAATTCACGTGTGCGTGCTTCTCGGATAGCAATTCGTGTGACCGCTCGTAACGCATCGTTCATGCGGTAGCGGAAAGCGTTGACCTGTTTCATATCGAAATGGTAAGGCTTGACTTCTTTACCCTTCTTCTGTTGATACCTGGTGATCTTCGCAAGGACGTCCTCGTCATGTTTCGCCGAAGGAATGGTGGTAGGCTTGTGCTTGTGATAGAGTTCCGCAGGCACCACGAAAGAGAGGGCCATACCCGTTTTACCAGCCCGTGCCGTTCTACCTATACGATGAGTATAGGACTTAGACGTTGTTGGCATATCAAAGTTAAGAACACAAGCTACGTTCTGGAAATCAATACCACGCGATACCCCATACTCTTTACTTTTTCTGCACCTTTTTCGCAACTTGCCAGCAGGCTTTTCCTCCTCGCTGAAACCCTCGAATTGGGCATGTGCCTCCGCTGGCTTCGCGTTCACGCCATTGTTGGCAGGATGATTCTCACCAGCGGTCTCCTCTACTTTGTCATCGATAGTCTCATCGGTGATTGATGGCTTGACGTCACGTACGTCAAGGACTTCATGCTCATCTGCTGCGATGATGATGTCGTATACATTCTTGTTGAACTCTTCGACCACATGAAGGCGTGAATTTATCGGTAATTCAGAATTCAAGACGCAGCTTTTGATGCCGAATTGCTCAAAAAACAGCTTCAAGCGGTAGCATCTATCGATATCGCCGACGAAGATGATACATTTGCCTTTGATTAGTTTCAGCTTGAACACCACGTATGCTAACAGGAACTTCTCATCTTCAGCGCATCTACATAGTCTCACATTAGCACCCGATATCATTCTGGCAATGTCATCTTTGTCATACTTTACGATATATTGGCTCACGCCTCCGGCCTCGTCAGTCTCATCTTTGAAGTCCAAAATCACTGGGTCGCGGCAGAAGAGGCTCCTCAGATTAGTGACATCTGTAGTCAGGGTAGCGCTCATGAGGAAAGTCTGCACTCCTTGGGGAACAGCTTTTGCAATGATTTGTAGATCATCGTCATAGCCGTACGACAGAAGGAGATCCGCCTCGTCTATGACTAGATGGGCAATGCCTTCAACAGATAGTGCCGAATTTAACAGGTTCTGTGCAGCTCGGGCAGGCGTAGCAATGGCTATATCTGGGGCATCGGCTAGTCGTGTTCGTAGAACAGCTTCGGGTATCTTCTCGGTAAGATTGATCGTCCGGACATCCTTTGAACAAAGCGCAGATAATGACCCAATGACCTTGGTGACCTGCTGGGCGAGCTCACGCGTGGGCACTAGAATGAGGGCCGTTGTAGTGTTCTTGCTCTTGCTCTCCTTCTCGCTGATTAGCAACGATACAGATGCCCGACTGAAGCTTGACGCACCGCTTTCTTCTGAAGTACCGACTGGAGGATTGGGAGCACGTATGCGGCAGTTTTCCCGGAACCGGTCTTCGATCGGACTAGTATATCTTTCCCCTCTAGAGCCAGCGGGATTGCTCGGGCCTGCACCTGAGTCGGGCTCAGGAAGTCTTTCTTTGCAACAGCTTGAAGAAGCCGCGAATCTAAGCCTAGCGCGACGAAACCAGGACTTTCAAGAGTGGTTGCACCCATAGTCTTTTCTGTTTCCACAACCGTTGGAACATCATCCTCATTCAATTTGCGCTTCATGATCGTACGCGATTCGCCAATCGGTCTGGATGTTTGAAATTCAGATTTCGAAAATTGAGGAACATCAACTCCATAGGGCTGCAGGGCTGCAAAGCTTGGCGGCTTGGCATTTTAAAAATGGAACGTGAGGATCAACCAACCCTCCGTGCCAGTCTGAGCAGCGCGAACAACACCATGATGTTCGGCCCTTTCAGAGCCAGCTCGCCTTTATCTGGTGGTCTTCTCTGGTATAGTGTTTCACTATTCAATTACATCTTCAAGACTAATCGTCATTCAGGAAAATACCATGGCGCCTTTCTACCCCTCAAAAGCGCCGTCAGCGCAAACGTTTACGCTTAGTCGACAATGTGGTAGCTGTAGTAGACACGGCACTCAAGAAGCAGAACATGAGCTCTGGGAGAAATCTCGAGCGATGGAAAGAGGAAATGCCAACAGAGCAAGAGATGAGGCCGAAGGATAAATATACGATGTTTGATCGAAAGGAGAAGAACTACCGGAAAGGAGTACATAGTCAGTCTCATGATCAAAAATCCATCTAATTTGATGCTAACGAAGCTGCGTAGAGCTGCCCAAATGGACGAGGATCAGTCAAAGGCTGAATCCACCGGGATTCTAAGGAGAAGACCTGAGATGGGTAATGTTATTTGTACGATGGGAAGCGGGACAAAATCGGGATCAAGGATTTAGGCGTTCAGAAAGAGCATTGCATGGCGATTCGGTAGTAGATGGGATACAAACGGCCTGTTCCCAAAAACCCCAGCGAGCCGTGCCGCCATGCACCATCAAGTCTTAAATTGGGAGGTTAGGAGCGTGGACAGGAGGCTGCCTACGGTCGAGTCATATGTACTGCATATGATTCAGCCCCAACGCGCGCTCCAGTGCAGATTTGCAGGTGAAAAGTCATATTCCATGTTCACTTTTCACTCTATACGTACGAGGTTTACCAGCAACCCAACATAAATGAAAACATTCTACATTGTGGCCGCTTCACCAATAGCATATTCTAACGTTCTCTACCAAACCTCGTCATAAAGCTTGGCCCGATCCTGGATGGAACAATGTAACGATTCGGCTCTTGGCCCATTCAATATAGAAACAAGGAAGGTATGACCATACATATGCACTTCCCCTATTCATTTAAAGCTCGTGTTCTTCACAGAATAATTACGCTTCCAGAAAAGCCCGGAGGCATGGCAAGTCTCGCCATAGTGCCACCTATATAGCACCAAGCCAGGAGAATGAAGACTTTCTAGAGTCACGTCGACACAACCTCACTTTCCCCAAGAAAAAGATTCGACGGCATTCTAACCTAACAACACTTACCACAGCTCTAAACATATTTGGATCCTATCAGAACCATAGCTCGATCCGTTAACGCTGACCCACGGTCTGCAGGAGAAAGATGCCCAACACACCCACTTATTTCGTCTGGAAACTTCTGTTGCAACTCATTCGCGCTCCTCTGGTTGTATCTGGAATTTGGCAGTTCATCGAAAGACATTGCAGAGAGTAGAGTGGTTGTAGAGCTTGTCTGTTCCCAATGGATGAGAGATGCAAGGGTCATGTATAAGTTGGATTGATATGTCGAACTCCAGGTGATGGCTTGATTTATTCATGAGCTTTGACTTATTTCAAAGCGGTGAGATACGGAACACGAAGCCAAATATGAGAAGGAATTCCTTCAACAATGCGCTTGTAAATTCGACATGTCAAAGCCACTTCAGCCAATCTTTGACTGTAATCCGAATCAGAAAAGTTTTGGGAGAAGGAGCTCCCTGGATCACCATACTTACTATGAATATGTTCTCCCGATTATTTCATCATTCCTTGCTTTGCTCAAGCTTATTGCTCTCCTTGTTCGTTTTTATTGTTTGCGCGATCTGGAAGGTTTTCAAGAGTAAACCAGGACCTAAATGCGACTCATAACGTCCCAGCAATACCAAATCTCACACCAGTATTCCCAGTCCAATCTCCTCGCCCTCTTCCGCCACGGACCAAATCCCTTCGCTCGGCTCTCTCCAGACCCTGGGTCGTCTTGGTTTATTTCTCTGATCATAAATCACCCTCAAGCTCGAGGTGGATCGCACCTCCCTCCTCCCTCGGGCTGGCGGCGATCGTGGTACCGCTATCTCTGGAAGCTCGGGTGGATCAGGCGATGGCATAGGTCGTTCAGAAATCCTAGGGCTCCATCGGAAACAACGCAATTCCATCCTTTCGATCCATCTTGTGAGTTTCGCTGTTGACGATAACGAAGAAGATCTGTCAGTGGGTAGGATGGTGCGTGAATTGCGAGGATATGGGGAAAGAGATTTAGAGCGTTTGCGACGATCGATTCCTGCTGATAGGTCGTCTTTGGTAAAGATATCTTGATCAGTTGCTGGAGAGATGAAATATGCAAAGGGGTCGGAATCTATGTTTTCATTCAGGTACGAATCTTGTGAGGTACGGAGGGGAGGCCAGGAGTGCCTTTTCTTGAGGGTCCGCATCGCTTGTTACGAGGATCTGGTGGCCTGCATGTGGTAGCTCAAATAAAACGCTGAGATCTGGAGATGTGTGTATAATCCACAGACATACTGCAATAGGGGGGACTTGAAAGGTTTATAGAAAGACATGGAACTGTTCAGGCAGAGAGAATGACTCCGGCACGGGTACACATGTTGCTTCGTCATCCTTATAGGCAGTGCGTGACTGACGGGCGCTGACCTAATAGCCAGGAACGGGACAATTTCTCCGAGTTCATTGTAGAGGAAACACCTGTCAACTGGATAGTAGATATCTTCAATAGGAATGGAAATTGAACAGAAGTCATTGCAAGAATGCAATCTCAAGCTTTGGAAGATGAGTCGCACTCCTCTCGTGGCAAATCACCGTTGAGATGGCAGATGACTGGGATGATTTGACGATTGGGGGGTCAGATGACGAATCACTGCCCCTTCCTCCTGGAGTCTCATGCTTCAATGGCAGTTCTCATAGCCTAATGAGGGACCTGCTGTAGCCTGACTTAGTACCTGACATTCAACAGGACCGGCATAGTTCTGAGCCAATGCATGAAAGAGCGGTTCGGGCCTGGAAAAACCTTTGCTTCCGAAGAGCCTCAATCTGAACAGCTACCGACAACACAGCAATCGACTTTCTTTGAGCAACCTTTGAACTACGTTCCGTTGACGATATCACATCCAGGATGCAGTGTAGCGCAATTTTACAGGCTTGTCGGAGCCCCCTTTTGCTCACACCAAGGCTAGCCCGATGAAACAAGCCTGCATATTGACAAAGGATGTCATACTACTTCAGCATAATAAACATCCACGACCAACCGCTCTTCGAGCTCGAATTCGGCACCTCCAAACAAGGCGGCGATGGCGTCGCACGCTTCAGTCAAGAAGCGCGCCAGATGAACCCTTTCATCGTCCATAGCAGTTTGGACTTCGTGGACGAGATGCAATGGACGAACAATCAGATGTGCGTTCCAACTCCGTTCCCCTCTCACCGCAGTGGCACGGAAAGCAGCAACGGACGCACTCCCGTTGACAAAAGAGTACAGGTATCTCAAACGAATCGACCAGTTCGCCTCCACCCACATCTCCGCCTTCCTCACCCCAACAAGCACCCGCTTCATGCTCCTCCACCTCCCCCACCCCCCCAACACCGCCCCCCTCCCCCACGGCGCCCCCTCCCCCTCCGACAAGCTCTTCCCGCCCTTCACGCCCTACACCTCCACCCCGTCCTCAACCACGACCTCAAGCTCCCGCTCCTCCTCGAGCGTGAACACGAGTATACCGAACAACCCGACGAGTCCGCAGACCGAAGAGGCGATCCGGCAGTTCTTCGGGGAGGTCTTCGAGGTGTGGACGAAGGCGATCATGAATCCTTTTGCGAGTGTGGATGGGAAGCTGGGCAGTCCGGTTTTCAAGCAGAGGGTTGTGGGGGCGGGGAGGAAGTATTTGTGAGGAGGGGGAGGGTTTGGTCATTCTGAGGAAGTGGACTATTATGACGAGGTTTTGCGTCAGCGGGGAGTAAGGCGAGGGGGATTCTCATAGACATGGCAAGAAGCCATTCCTTTCCCAGAGGTACACCGAGGAGTTTGCCAGGTGGCCTGAGGTGACAGTTCCTTCGCGGAAGTACATGCCCAGAAAGACTGGCATTCAGGGAGAGTAGATGGGTCTATTAGAAGCCCGTTGTTTACGAACGGGAGAATGCAGCTTGATATCGATCGAGTGCCTGGAGAATGATGGATTTGCATAGCATGGCGTATGGTGGTACTCGGGGTCAAGCCTTGATCCACGACGTACGAGACGTTCCTAGACTTATCTATCATTGTAACAAAGCAATCACGTATTCAAGATACTTTACAGTCATTACTCGGTGTAAACACTTCCCGTCAATTAGTATAATACATCCCGCTTATTTGACAGACACACTTCAGGGGAATATCGCCGCCAAAATCGCAGCAAAAAGAAGACAACACGCTTTATGTACAACTCAAGGTTCGTTCTGGCCCAACATAGGATATCACAAACAGCCACAATCAAGGCAAGACGCTAGAGAGCCAACGAGTGAGTTTCGTGCAATCATGCCATTCAAGTTCCCTCTTTCTCGGCCACCGCCTCTGCCTCTCTTCTCTTGCCTGCCCTCTTTCAACCATCCCCCAGTTATCTGCCACCCCAACCTACAACTCATCCTTGGCTTTCCCGGTCGCTTTTGCGGCGATGCTGCTCAAACTGTTGACTATATCCTCAGCCACCTCTTGTGGGCCGGCACCAAACTCGGCTAATTTGGCCCTTGCGCTCTCAACTGCGGCTGATAGTTTGCCTTGGGCACTTTCCATAGCACCCTTTTCAGGCCCATAGATGGCCTCCTTGATCTTTGACTGGGTCGCGTCCATGGCCGAGCTCACAGCGGCTGCACTCTCCGCTGCAACAGAGGAGACTGAAGAGTACACATCCGACCCCGCACTAGTAATGCTTGCTGTGATGCCGGTGGCAGTAGTGCCGTACAATGCGGCGCTGATGGCATCCTGTGCTGAAGCTGCAACAGCATTTAGACTTGCCTGTGCGGCATCGACATAGCTTGGCGGAGTCCCATACACAGCTTCGCTAACACGAGACGACGCGGAAGAAGCAGCACTTGCGGCAACGGAAGTACCTTTTTCGTATGAGCCCTTGCTCGATCCATGGTAGGCGCTGCTTGCAGCTTCAACGGCGGCGTTAACCTGCTCGTTTGCAGCGGCAATGATCGCTTCAAGAGTCGCTGGAGGAGTAAAGACAGAGGAGACAACCGAGGAAGCCGAGGCATAAGCATCGCTTGCATAAGTAGATGCCGTCGCAGCGACGCTTACGTGCGGGCCGGTGTAATACGCGGCGCTGAGCTTGTTCATCATACTCTCCGTGAAGTCGGGTTCCTTACCCTTGACAAGCTCGGAGAACAGACCTTGGACGGCCTCAAATTGGGCCAGGGCTGCACCAGTAGCCTGGGATGCGTAGTCACCTGCCTGGGAGTAGACTGACTGTGAAAAAGGAGTTGGAGCCCCATACACTTGCTCACTGGCTTTCGATACCAGTGCCTCCCAATTCGTAGAAGCTTGGCTAGCCATTGACTCGGTCCAAGGTGTTTCTGAGCCGACGATGCCGGTGCTGACAGCAGACGTGATCGAGGCCGCCTGCTCGAAAGCAACAGATGCCATGGACTCGACCTTGCCTGTTGAGCTACCATAAGCGGCCAATGACGCCGCAGAAGACACAGAAGACAGTGAAGCCGAAGCGACCGAAAGAGCCGAAGTATACTGGGACATTGCTCCTTCGAGAACGCTCTTAGCAGGTGATTTACTTGTCTTGCCGACTGCGGAGCTGGCAGAAGCAGTTACGGATTGAAGTTTCTCAGACGCCAGACTGGCCGCCGAGGAAAAGCTTGATTGGGCCGCACTCAGCATGCTCTGATATGCAGGAGTAGAAGTACCGTATATTGAGTTAGATGCAACACTTGCTAGGCTCTGATGGATTGGTGTTGCACTACCCATAACTGCTGTCGACGCAGCTGCCACAAACTCAGCGTAACGTTCATGTGCAATGCCCACAGCTTCATAGTATCTCCGCTGGCCTTCCATGAGATAATGTTGATGCGCTGGGGTAGGAGTTGCGCCGACGGCGGTCTTCGCGCTCGAGTATTGTGCAGAGGCGAGGCTGAGGCTGTCCGCGAGTCTCGATGAGGCAAGTGCCGAGATGGATTCGAAGATGCCCTGGCTCGGACCATAGACAGCTTTCGAGGCAGCTTTTGTGGCAGAGGCATGCTGATCATTAGCAGCGCTGACAATGCTCGAGTAGCGCTGACTAGCCTCTGAAAGAACTTGTTCGGAGCCAGAAGTTGCGCTTGCTGCGGATTTGACCGAGCTGTATTGAGAGCTGGCCGCCGATAAGGCATCTGAGTACTTCTTGTTTGCGGCAGATACTGAAGATTGTTGAGGGCTCCCATATATCGCAGTGGAGACGCTACCTTGAGCATTACGTAGGTGCCCGCTTGCTGCAGCGATCGCCCCTGCATACGCACTCTCGACGGAGTCAAGCATTTGTCCGTGTACGGGCTTCGGGGTTCCAGAAATCTGTGCAGAAACGCTCGATCTGGCTTGAGAGTATTGTTCTTGGGCTCGACTCACGGCATCCAGGTATATGGACGATGCTCCATCGGCAGCAGACTGTGTTACAGGTGTTGGTGTTCCATATATGATAGACGATGCACTATAAATGTTAGCATGGGAAATGCAAATAACACGGACAAGATGTTAGGACCGCAAGTCCTTTTAAAGGCGCCGACTTGCAGCGCTGCTCAGCTCGAAACGCCGCCAGGAGTATCATATTGGAAGGCTACAAATAGAATGCTTATATAGAAAGAGGTTTGACTCACGCCGCCACAGCTTGGGCATAGCGCCCAGCAGCCACACTCGTTGCACTTTCAACAGCGCCTGTTTCGGAACCATACAGCACACTGGAGGCAGCAGAAAGAGCTCTCGAATATTGATCATCTGCGACTGAAGAAGCACTCTCAATGTTTCCTTGAGTGGTGGTAGCCCTCATCAAAGCCTCACTTACAGCTTTGGTGATATCGGCGTATTGGGCTCCCGCTTGGTTGACCATACCCTGAAGTTTCTCGGAGTATGTTGTATCGTCATCATCAATTATTACATCGTCCAAAATTGGCTTTTGGCCAACGACCTTTTGGGCCATGGCACCGCCATAGACCTTTTTGGGGGCTTTGCTTGCGATTGAGGACGCACTGGAAGCCACGGAGCTTGCAGCATTCATAACGCTTTCCGTTAAAGGAGTAGAAGACCCGGGAACTGAATCAGAAACGAGGCTGACGACCTCGGCGACCTTGGAGCTGGCTTGGTCGGCTACCCCTGGCTCCGTACCAACGACGGCTGACGCGACACTAGATTTAGCGTTTGCAGCTTTGTCCGTGGCTTTCGACAGCATAGATTCAACAGTGCCTTGGGACGTGCCGATGATCTTTTCGCTCGCCGAGCTGGCTTGATCCATAGCTTTTTGGGCACCTGCAGCTACTTTTGCGGGTATGTACTTGGTAGTAAAGTCATCCGTAGCATCACCTGCTTCGATCTTCCACTTGCCGACTTCTTTCAAGCGAGCAAGCTCTAATGATGTTCACCACGTCAGTAATACCCTTTGAAGACTTCAGGAGTTATGACAGAAAGACAGCGAAATGGATCCTCGCAAGATATGTCTTGTGACTCATGAGACATACAAGAATGGAATTTTTAGGCTTGGAACACATACCTTTCGCGGCCTCCTCTGCGGAAACCATGCCATTGGACTCTAACTCTTCACCAGCTACTTTCGCTTTTCGTAGCCCTTGGTGATCATGTGCGACAGATTCAACCTTTGACCGCCACTCATCGAAGGTTTTTTTGACCTCATGATACTTAGACCAGTCTTTGTAAGTAACACCCTCCATCTGAGCCCATCTCAGTCCGATCTCTTGTAGACCCAAGTCGCGAATGTTATCGATAACGTCTAGGGTTGACGCAGCTGCTGCAGAGACCAAGGAATGGGTCTCCTGATCAAAGTTCTCTTTCCATGATCGCAAAGCTCTTGCCTTCTCTTTGACAGCAACTCCAGCCTGTCTTGTGGACCTAGACAGCGAAAGGGTTGCCTTTGAAAGGCCGTCTTCGTCATATTCTTCGGGGAATTTCTTCACCAAGGACTGAATCTCCTTTCTTACTTTTGCAATTTCAGAACTCGAGGTTTCTTCCAATTGTACAACCAAGGCCTCACCAACTCCATTCACTTGATGCTCAACTTGCCGGTCAGTGATCTCCCTTACCCGTTCTTCAAGGTCTTCAATTCCCTTGTCGGCTGCCTTCGCAAACCGGTCTTGCCAATTCTGCAGATCGCTCTCGATGTTCTGACGAGTTCGCTCGGCCTCCTGATCGGGCGTCGTAGAAGGAGATGTGGTGGCGACGGCTGAATTTGTAGTTGCACTTGCGAATGAGGAGGCATTGGGGACCACAGAAGATGCTACCGAAGAGAAGCTCGACGAAATCGAAGACATTGTAGTGGTAGTGACGGCATCCTGCATAGCAGCCTTTAGCTTTCTACCATCGCGGTATCTCCCAAGTCGTTCCCCAATTCGCATGAGCTGAGGCTCAACATTTTCACCGTAGAGTATACGGATCTTGGGCCATAGAATTCGATCGAAGAAGACAGCAGTTGATGCCAATGCGGAATTCGCGTACGGAAGACTTGTTTCTACTGCAAATTTGTGTCCGATGGCGTAGGTCTTCTTAACATAGGGTTGGAAGGTTTCGTAGGCAGGGAGCATGTAAGTTTTGTATATTCGTGGTATGCTGTCACGGGTAGAGGTATAGTATGGACCAGCAACCGCCGAAGCTTTGTTAACGTGTGGTGCCAAGGTAGAAGCGTACTGCTCCTTGGCCTGTACCTGAGCAGTGTCAATCTGTGGCTTTACGATCTTGTCCCACTTATCATATCCAAACACTCGAGCCTGATCAACTTTAGGGGCTCCATATTTGTGGTAGCTCTGTTTTCCGTATGCTAGTGATGGGGCATAGATTTGGTTGTTTATTTTTTCGACATAGGGGCGTGCTTTGTCGACATGAGGAGCGGCGTACGAGTGGTAGTATGGCTCAACATATGGTGCTACATGTGCTCGGACATCCAAGTACGGCTTGCAGACTTTCGGAGAGCTCTCGCTGAGATCACCCGTAGATGAAGGACAACGGAAGAGCGCGGTTATGACAGTATACCAAATTAGTAACCTATGGGAGTGTTAGCAAGCATTTAAAGCACAGGATTTGTCCACCCACCTGGCAATCAAGCTGAAGCCTTTCCTTGTCCATCCCGCTGTTGCTGATTTTGTTCTTGATGGACTCCGTCCGATAACGTGCCCGTTCATTTTGCCCTTAGAGCTTGACGAGTCTATCGGCCGCCCGTTCGTCTCTGCCGCCATGGCAGGCTTTTGAAGCTGTACTGTAGTGACGTTTGAAAGCATGTGTTGACAATTTCCACACCTTTGACGTAAGGGTCTGTCTCCGTGTTCAGGTCGGAAGACCCAGACAGCCTGAAGACCTGCTCAGGACAGAAAGAAGATCTGGGATGGCAACGTGGAAGCTGTTACCAATAACTCCCTGATGAATGACAGAGCAAGCTGTGTGGTGGATAGAGAAGCGAAAATTGATGGAGGATCGGGGTTGAGAATCCTGCTTGAAGCTTGGCTATTCACTTATCGCCATGATGTAGGCCTTCTCTACTTCTTACGACGCGTGCACCAAAGCTTTGTCGGCTATAGATGTCGCGTTTATCTACGAGAAAGGGTCTTCTACAGTTCAACAGATCCTTCTTGACAGTTTTGACTACAGTCAAGTCATCACTGCCATTTGATACGTGAGCTGACTGTCGCGTGTCAAGACACTTTCGACAGTATTCTACTGCCGGTTAAAACTTCCGTTCCTGCAACCTACCGTAACCCGCGTCATCTTCACCAAACGGTCAATATTTCCTTTGAGACTGCTGTACATCTCTCCAAAAACCCAGCGATTCGCACTTCATGGAGGCGAGATCCCTTCCATGAGTGTCTGGAGATGAAGTATCATTCCTCAGCTCACGGCGCCCTCACCCTCGCTATCAGAATTCCCAAGTCATAATGGACACACCCTTTGGCCAACAAGATGGCAAGATGCAAGCCGAGCCTAGGAATCAGCCCGACGTCATGAATGACTCAGCCTATGATACACATATGAGGGAAAAGCAGAGCAACCTGGAGGAGGCGGATACCTGTAGAATCTGCCGAGGAGAAGGCTCCCGAGCGGAGCCTTTATTCTATCCGTGCAAATGCAGTGGTAGTATCAAGTTTGTCCACCAGAATTGCCTCATGGAATGGCTGTCACATTCGCAGAAGAAGCACTGCGAGCTATGCAAAACGCCATTCCATTTCACAAAGCTATATCATCCACATATGCCCAGTTCGGTCCCACTCCCAATATTCTTCCGACAAGCTGCTGTACACACGTGGAAGAGCATGGTTACTTCATCCAGGTTTCTCCTCGTTGCATTCGTCTGGGCGGCTTGGCTACCATGGTGTATGCGCACTATATGGAGGGGTCTTTTCTGGATAGGGGATGGTGCATGGGCGAATTGGAGCGAAAGAAGACTGCAGAATGAAACGATGGCCTTGAAAATCGCTACACGTATCGCCATGGAAGGCACAAGTCCAGCTGCACAAGACTTTTCCGGCTCCAAAGAAGCCACTGTCTTTGGATTCATGGCTCAAATCTCAAACAGGCTGCCCCGCCTCATCCCATCATTCAGTCAAATACTCAACTTCTCTACCGGTGAACCATGGGGGCTGACTTTATTGAGGAAGATGTACTTTGGCGGAGGCCCGAATTTTGCTTCTTCGCCGACATCCACACCCTCGAATGCGACAAGCCATGCGGGAACGGTTGTGCGTTCATCATGGCTGTCAGATATAGAAGTCTTGAAAACGTTGACCAGGTCTACCATGATCAACAACCTCATTATCGACACACTGGAAGGGCAGCTCATAACTTTATTCGTGGTTGTAGCATTCATTCTTATCTTCCTCATCAGGGAGTGGGTAGTCCAGCAACAGCCTGTCCTCAACGCTGGCAATGACCCTCTCGCTGGAGTTGTGATCGCCCTGAACGCAGATGGTCCGGCGCCACGTCGACCTGACAATCGAATTCCTGAAGTTCCAGCAGGTGAGGATCTCATTGAGGCTGTGGACGAAGGTATACAAGCACCAGGGCCAAGGGCGAGAATGATTGCAAGAGCCAGAGCGAGACCCCCTAGAGTCGCCAGGCGGCTTTCGGAGCAGGACGATATACAGCTCGACGATACTGCTTTAGTCTCTGCTAACAACGGTCCAGAAGCCGAACGTATAGACGCAGGGTCTCTTGAGGGGCCTCGACTACCTAGGGTAAACGTCGATTCATCTACTCATTCTGCGTCAGAAATTGAGCAAAATCAAATGCAGAGACCAGTGATGCCGGACCGAGAAACGTTGGCAAGGGCTGCCGAGATACGTCGTTCAATTGAAGAGCTTTCTCGGGTCTCTGATGCACCAGACCCTTCCATGAAAGTCTTCGGAGAACTCTGGAACAGAGCCGGAAAACAACCTTTAGAGGTCATAAGGCTTATAGAGCGAGAAGGCCGGAGTGATGAGCTTGGCTGGATCGTTGCAGCCATGGAAAAGATTGAAGGCATCTGTCAAGAAACAAAACTCACTTTTGTTCCAGCAGATTTGTCTTCCATATCTGTAGAGAAAAGTCCTCAGGATTCCAACGGCAGCCAGCCTGACGATGATGCAGGGTTTACACTAATAAATCGACCTTCTATGAACCCTAGTCCAGAACGTCAGATAGTAGCCGATGTCGACCCAGAAGCTCCTATAGTGCCAGGTCTCGAGCTTCACAGTACTACCGCAGTTACATCATCCACGATCGAATCCTCTAATACGGCAGCGCCGCCAAAACGTAGCAGATCAAGGTCTATCACAGAGGGTACTTTTATTGCGGAAGTCGATAAAGCTCCAAGCACCTCTGTCCCTAGAGATCAGAGAGTAGAGTCTTCCGCAAGCCCACATCCGATCAATCTGGATGCTCGACCCACGCCGAACGAATACCCTCCTGATAATCCATTTCATCCTGACTACGAAGGGGAGCTTCCAGGGGCCCCGAGCTCTCCAACCGGCCAACCGGTCCACAGCCAGACGCAGGTTCCAGTGGTCCAAGAGGCACCTGCTCATGCCAGGACCATAGCAGAGGGTCTCTCTGATTGGCTCTGGGGTGAAGTGGCCCCGCTACCAGCAATTCCAGAGCAGCCCGTGGGCGATGACGAACAGCTGGTTCACGATCTTGCAGATGAAGCACCTTTTGTTCCCATCAACCACGGCCAACCCCTACAGCTAGCTGCAAATGATCGTGCCGTAGCCCACCAAGATCCCGAGGTGGTTGCGGCAGCTATACAAGCGGGTATCGACCCCAATGAGGTTGACGCAGTCGATGAGCTCGAGGATTTGGATGGTATGTTAGAGTTAGTCGGCATGCAAGGTCCGCTGGCAGGCTTGGTACAAAATGGTATGTTTTGTGCTTGTCTCGTCTCATTGACTATCATGTTCGGTGTCTGGATACCCTACGTCTCAGGAAAGGTCTTCCTTGTCCTTTTGGCTCACCCTGTTTCGCTTCTATTCAGAGTCCCCCTACGGTGGGCAGCGTCTACAGCAGATACGGTAATAGATCTCTCCACTTTTTTCGCCGGTTCTGCGTTCTTTTGGACAGATACTGCCATAGGCTTTGTTTGCTCGCCGATTTTCTGGTTGGTACCTCCAATGGATAGGATCACCTATAGCAAACTATTGGCCGAAGCTTCGAGAAGCTATGCAGAGACAGCACTGAAAAGGCTACTTGGGACATTTGTTGCAGCTGGGGATGTCCTTTCAGAAACAGATATCCCAATGTTCTCGGTCACTGCACACGAGTCTTTGCGATTGATCGAAGCCCGGACTGCTTGGGGTTTCCAGGTCATCTGTGATCAGGCCACCACTTTGTTTAATACTGCAAACAGCCGCTCTGCCATTGAAGCATTTTCGAAAGTCTCCGCATCCAGTATTTCGGATCATATCAATAGTCTTACTAACCTCATAGCCGAGAAGAGTTCTGCCACCGTGAGATTGTGGCCGATGCTTCTGCAGATCGATCCTCTCCGCTTCAACCTCAGTCTCCCACAGCGCACAGCTCCGATAGACTATGATCTTGCATACTGGAACAACGAGGATCGAGCCATTGCGATCATCTTTGGCTACCTGTTCTTCGCGGTATTAGGGGTACTGTACCTTCGCCTTGACTACTGGATGAAGGGAGCCAACAAACCTGGAAGAGTTGCAGGTGGTGTGGCTGATGGACTTTATCAATCTGGCGGCGTGATGAAAGTGGTACTGATCATCGGCATCGAGATGATCGTATTCCCCTTGTACTGCGGTTTTCTCCTCGATGTGGCCATGCTACCTCTCTTCGGTAATGTTACCATAATGTCCAGGATCAACTTCACCCTGACTTCGCCGACCACCTCCCTCTTTGTTCACTGGTTCGTAGGGACATGCTACATGTTTCACTTCGCCCTCTTTGTCTCAATGTGCCGGAAGATCTTGCGATCTGGTGTCTTGTGTGAGTTGACCCTCGAAACTACCTTGACTTGTGACTTATTTACGTCTAGACTTCATCAGGGATCCCGATGACCCAACTTTTCACCCTGTCCGTGACGTCCTAGAGCGAAGCGTGTCCACTCAACTGTGGAAAATCTCTTTCAGCGCGTTAGTGTATGGGGGTCTGGTCATCATATGCTTGGGTGGTGTAGTGAGGGGCATCGCCTACACGTTTGTAGGTGTTCTGCCCATCCAGTGGTCATCGAACGAGCCTGTTTTGGAATTCCCGGTGGACCTACTATTCTACAATTTTCTGATGCCGTTGGCGGTCAAATTCTTCAAACCTTCGAAGGGTCTGAAAAAGATCTACACCTGGTGGTTCCGTAAATGTGCGCGAGCTCTGCGCCTGACAAATTTTCTGTTCGGTGACAAAAAAGAAGACGAGGAAGGCAGACATGTAAGCCGGACATGGACATCTAACATCGATGGAGTCGAAAGCCGAAGACATAGCTCCGACGTTGTCGAATCATCCTATACCATAGAAGGCAGATACGTCCGTGCACCAGGTTCGGATCAAGTCCGCATTCCTAAAGATGCCCGCTCCTTCTTAGAAGTGGACAAAGACAACAATCGCGTGGATGGCCTGCCAGATCCTGACGATGGGCTTCATGGGCGCAAGAATGAATTATTCACGACAGTATACGTCCCTCCCAAATTTCGGATCCGCATCAGCGCCTTCATTCTGCTCATTTGGCTCTTCGCCGCCGCTACTGGCATCAGCATGACTATTGTCCCTCTTGTTTTTGGCCGATTTATCTTCGCACAACTGGCGCCCAGTCACCTAATGAACGACATCTATGCTTTCTCAATTGGCGTATACATCCTCGGTGCAGCCCTCTACGCCACTCTTCACCTCCAGTCAATGGCTGCCTACTTCCGAAACACACTCACACCGCATACCACCACCATCGCCTCTTTCCTACATCGGTTCGCTTCTCTAGGCGTCCGCTTCCTCAGCCTCATCTACACCTACACAGCCTTCGGCATGCTCCTCCCAGCTCTACTCTCCCTCCTGATGGAATTCTACCTCATCATCCCACTCCACACCTACTTCAGCACCACATTCACCCCCCTCGACACCATCCAATCGGAGCGCCACATCATCCACATAATCCAAGACTGGACCCTCGGCGTCCTCTACCTCAAAATGGCCGCCCGCATCATCCTCTGGAACACGCCTTCACGGCCAGCAACCGCCCTACGCGCCATCGTCCGAAACGGCTGGCTGAACCCCGACGCCCGCCTCGCCACCCGCGGCTTCATCGTCCCCGCCGTCCTAGCCATGTCATTCGCGCTCGCTGCGCCGTTGACCTTGGCCTGGCTCGCCAACGCGACCATCCTGCGTGCGTACAGCGCCCAAGACGCGGTCTTCAAAGCATGCGTATACCGATACAGCTACCCGGGCGTCCTAGCCGTCGGGTTCGCCGCGGCCTTTGCTTGGGTGCTGGCGAAGGCGTTTACGGGGTGGCGGAAGAAGGTGAGGGATGAGGTTTACCTGATCGGCGAGCGCTTGCATAATTTTGGGGAGGCGCGGAGGCGGAGAGGTGGGGGGAAGGAGAAGGGGAAGGGTAGAGCTGAGGCTGCTGGGGTGGGTTTGGGATGAGAGGCGATGGAGTACGTACTCTTCGTGGCGTTTTTGTTTCTTTCTGGTAAGTAGATAGATTATCCAGCCGGACAGTTCGGTCGGTCGGTCGGTTCAGATTGTACCTAGAATACCTTGGGTATAAACTCCAATCATTCGGTGATGTGATTATCTTCCCTTTTCGTACGTTGACACGACGGTTACGTACCCACTTTCTCGACTCCACATGATTTGCTATTTCCTTCGCTACTTATGGAAGGTAGGGCGTGAGAAGGCCTTTTATGTGAGCGTATGTATCCCTAGTAATATATTTTGATATATAATCTAAGACTATACGAATATATCTTTGATTATGCCTATCTCTCCCTCTCCTTATCCCCCCCCCCCGCCCCACCCTCCCACTCCTAAAACTTAACCCCTCAATATCAAATATCTTCCCTCCGTACCGGACCATCCCCGTCTTTCCTCATGCTCTGGTTCGATATCAACAGGTCCCAAGTCTTGAGACCTACTTCCTAAGGTAGATGGTGGTTATATACTATCCTATATATAAGGTAATCATCGTATTGAATTCCTATACGTAAGGTAATCTATCTTATATATACTATCCCATCGTAACGTCCTATCTTATTTCATTTTTATTTTATCTTATACGTGTTATCCTATTCCCTCCCCTCCTCTCCCTCCCGTGGATATGTCTATCGTAACGTCCTATTCTATATATAACTATTATGAATCCAGCAGCTTAAGTTACCCTTTCCTTCGGCTTCTACATTCTTTCCCCTAGTTTACAATAGTGTCTGTCGTTTACCCCCTATCTTTCTCTTTACAGCACGGTTGTGGGTTCAGTGTAGATTAGTGGGATGGGAGGGTGGGATGGGAGATAGGAAGGGTAAAGGTATTTTCTTCCTGAGAGGAGGGGGCATGGAGGAGGAGGAATGGGGCTGGAAAAGAGAGAGAGAGGGTGGGGATTGATGGATTAAGGGTGGGAGGGAAAGGGAAGTTTAGAGGTGGGGGTTTATTTGTTGCGGCGTACGTAGCATACGATATTCATTCTAGGATAGGTGGTAGGGGTGTACTAAGATCGAGATCGATTATGGCGATACGCTAGGTTTTTGGGATGGAGATGTAGGGATGGAGATGTAGGAATCGAGGTCGTGAGTGTTTTCTTGACAGATTGAGAGCTATATCTGTAGGCGTAGATAGGGCGATCGAGGATGACGAGTGGAATGGATTGGGGGATGATAGGCACCTTTGGTTGTGGAGGTGTCTTTTCAACTGGGTGAAGGGGAGGAGGCTGTCTGTGTCGATGGCTTTGGATGGATGGGTTGTTAGGGATGGGTGGGTGGTTGTGGAATGATAGGGTAAGTTTTGAGTTGGAGTGGCTGTTCTTGGGTTCCTTTATGATACTCGGATGTGATAAGGATATCTTGTGAGGTACGGAATCGATGGGGCCACTGATCAGGCTTTCGATGAACGAAAGGATGGTTTGAGAGACGGGAAGGAACAAAGTTATAAGAAAAGGCTTTCAGGAGGCCGACTGGAAGCTATTCAGATGCATGCTAGTAGACATGATATGCCACTTTGGTGAGAGACGGTCTTGTACTAATGTACCTACTCCACCATCTCCTCTGACCTTTGCAGTAGGCTTCCTTCGTGGTCAGTGTATTGCTGAACAGACAGGGATTGTGGAGTGAAATGGATCCGGTATGAAAGATGAATGTATTTCCATGTCGAACGTCTATCTATGTTGTGTTGACGATGTTGAACGAGTCGTTTTCAAAAGGTTATCGCGATCGATCAGCACCGGTTGAGTGCGTGCGGATGCCGGCTTGGTGGCCATGCTTTCCACGCCGCGATGGTCACTGACTCTATCATAGCCATTGCATCGCATCGCCATTTGCCTCAGTCCCTCAGACGGGTTCCAAGCCGGGCACTAAGCCCCTTCGGGTTAGCGATGCTGACTACGCACCCAGGCGGTAACACTCATCGGAGTATTGATGAGTCAGCCAATGTTTCATCAGGATCGCCTTCAATTACTTCATATCGGTTCGAGCCTGCCGACTGCCGACTGCCGACGAGGCGAGCAATGACGCACGCCGCAGGAGGAATTTGGAATGGTCCACCGTTTTTGGGCCCAAGTCCGTCTCAGCATGCGGTGGGAAAGGTTGGTAGAAAGATGGCAGCAACAGGGTGGGGTACCAGGGGGTCATATCGAGCATACTTACCATATGCAGCCACACGGTAGTAGTGCACCATGCAGGCGGACTAAGCGAGCGCAGTCAAGCACCGTTCACAAATCGGGCTACCAACGATGGAACCCGGTTTTATGCACGATGATCAAGATCTAGTGCATGCCTCTGACTGCCGGTGAAGATTGCATTTGCATGGTCGTGCTCGGATCACCGCTTTATCTCGCATGCCGGGAAAGTGGAGCATCTCGTCCATGGGGAAATACGGGCTGAGCATTATTCTCCTCGAGACATTTCGTCTTACGCTTGAGGCAGGAGAGAGATGGAAAAGGATCAATGCGTCGGCCTGTTGACTAGGATGTATTCGTTACCCATGGTGCAGTATTACCTCGGCCAAGATGGTCAAGGGTTGCGCAGGGGATATCTAGTCAGCACCTGCGGCCCACGGGATATGGACTGTGACTTCACAACGAAGGACGTAGGAGCCAGATGGACACTAGGATATAGAGTAGCATGGTGCATCACACATATTCAATGAGATACACTTCTGAAGTTGTGATACGGATGTGCCAGCGTCATGTGTGGGGGGACTGGGGCAGGCGAACGTTGGAAGTGGGAGGTCGCAGTGAGGCGTGCAATGAGGCGTATTCTAGGTCTAGACCGTGGCGGCCCCAGGTCTATTTTGGGAGGTTGGCAGGAAGGATCATAGCCGTAATATGCAGACTCCCGAATTCCTGGGAAATCCAACATCATAGCCTCTAGGACCCGGATGCGGCTCCTTCTGACAGTTCCCACAGAGGGAATAGCGGTAATTGCCTCTCGGGGTATTGGTACGGGACGTTGGAACATGGGATGTACATTTGCCACGCCTTATCAGATGCTACTCGTCCGCCTATGAAGAAGGAAGCATTTGGAGTTGCGACTTGTTCCGTCATTGGCAGCCACAACAAATGTAAGGCCTTGGAGGAAGCGAACAAGGTGACAGGCACCTGCACCTGCATCAGATCAGATTCCGATTCCGATTCATGAGCCAAGAGATGCTACTCAGATTGATCCTTGAGCGATGCGTTCTCAGGGGATGTGATCCAGGCGATTGTGATATCGACGGGGATCAGTGGTGTAGATAGGCGGTTGACCATGGCTGCGATATTATGTTATGGACACCATCCAAAGCGGCTGTGTTCCTGGCATGGTTTGCGACAGCGAGTGGAATGTGTACGCTAGGGAGGAAGAGCGGAAGTCCATTCGGCGTAGCGTATCATTGCAATCAGGCATCACCCTCACTCAGACAGGTCAAGTATGGTCGGTGGCCCCCTATGACGGCGATGATTTGGAAGACCTAAGACAGAGAAAGTGAAGCCATTTAGAAGCGGAGGGGTCCATCGGGGTCCAGACGCCGGACTGCAGGCCGCTACCGATATAAGCTTCGCATCTGTGTCATTTTAGAGGCGAGAGCTTGGCGGGTAGATCATGCGGTGACAGATCTAGGGACAGGCCGGACCTGGGACTAGTCAGCCTTTGCCAAAGCTAGTCCGATCGAGGATAAGCTTGGCCCCCCCTTCTTCGATCCGTCGTTCAATCTCTGCAGAGGGAAATGCTTGGCAGCCAGATGCGACTGGCTGATTCAACCAACTCGATGACACAACCGTGCAGCATTTGACTTTTAGACTTCCATGCCGTGAATTACTAAGGTACTAAGTACATTTAGACATTTAGACATTTACGACACTCTCGACATTCCTGGTAGCCGGGTCCCAGCGAAGTGTCATGCCTGCAGAAGAAGCGTGCAGTCCATGCACGATGCTTTCATTCCCGAGTTCGCATCGCATCGCGCATCCCTGTTCCCGACCACTGCTGGCCCTAGCAAACTCCGGACTCCCCCTCCTCCCGTATGAACCCCCAATTGATCGATGGATTGATTTGATGGATTGATTTGATGGATTGATTAGCATCTCTCAAGACCAGGTCAAGCATTGGTCACGCATTCCAGGAACGGGCGTTCATCCCCATCCCCATCCCCCAAGCCTCCCATGGGCTTTCCCGAAAGGATGGAAGGAGCGTGCCCATTGGTGGTGTGGTGTTTGGCTTCCAATGGCGGCCAAGAAAGCGCCTGGCGGAGGAAATAAGTTGGAACGGATGGAGCATCCAAGCTGACAGAAGTCACAAGGCCCAGGGCCGAATGAATCCACCAAACACAATTTGAGCCATGGGGCGGGGTTTCCGTAGTTCTATTCTGTGGCCCGCGCCAAATAATGGGAGCCACGATGGTACATGCGACATTGTTATCCTAAAGTACCCCTTCCTCTCTCTCATCCCCTTCCAAATAGGAGACGAGGGAATTGTGGCGTTCGTGATCGCTGTGCTGACTGTAGTAGGTGGCCTTCTCCGGCCGAGGCCTCTGCTACTTCATACCAAGTTTCTTCAATGTGGCCCTCGATCGAAGTAGTTCGGCACAGCAGATGATATCTCTTGCCCTGGATCTTACGTGCAGGCTCAGTACTTTAATCAAGGATACAACATACTTTCGGACAAGCTCGATTGGACCTCTGACTCGCCCACACTTTTTGGACACTAGGTAGCGTGCGCACCATGCTCCTCACTTCTACCGGCCATGCTCACGCTGTGATTACAATAGTCCTAGTCATATCACTCGACCTGACTCCCACCAGCCGACTGTGACACTGGTGCGCTGTCTTGTTCTTACTATAACTTTCCGATTGGATCGAGACTCCATGGCGCAAGGCGAGTAAGTTAAGCTTCAACGACACCAACGACAAGGATAGGATCTGTCAAATGTCACACTACAGATAGCTCCACGGCCCGGTCGATGACGATACCACCCATCCGACAGTCACAACCCCCCCAACGCTTGCCCTTGTCTCCTACTCGGATACTTTCTCATTATTATCATTATCCTTTTCCCTTTTCCCTTTTCCCTTTTCCCTTTGCCCTTTTCCCTTTCCTTCTCCTCTACCTCTACTTTCCTCAAAAGAGATTTCATCAGCGGAGATCGGCTCTCCCTACCACGGTACCACTCCGCCAAGCGAACCATTCACCACGAGACGGGCAAGTGACACGGCGTCAGCACGAGTCTGACCGCTCGGCCAAAGAATCCTTCATTCGTGCCGAAAGCACTTGTTATCAACCTGTCAACCGACGCAAACCGTATCACAACCATCCATCCGTACGAGTGTCATTCGATTCGTGCATACTTTCGGCATTCCAGAAGAAAGGTTAGGGTCATCGCCCAATAGCTCAAAGTAGTGGCGAAGACAGTATAAGGGGATCCTGGTTACTTCAACTGTCAAGCGAGCCTTAGCTTCCCAGAGGTGGTCGGTGCGTCTCCCCTCCTTCCTTCTCTGCCTCTTGTGACACCCGAATCCATCTACTCCCCCGTGACTTCATCCTACCTACCTCACCTCACTGACCGCCTTGCCCTTTTCATCCTCAACTCCAACTGACCGGCGAGGAGCGAGCATCGCCATCTCCCCTGCTAACGGCTTTTCGACAGATGTGACAGGTCGTACCGCTGTCAGTCATAGACGACCTCCAGCTCGACCGGTGGGAGGACATCTCCGGGCCTGCCTCCAGTGTCACAGTGCGTCAGCGTTGAGACAGGTCTCGACTTCCGTTGACGGATTGGAGAAGCCATTCACCACTCCATCCACATCTGTACTTTTGACACCGAGGATTGCCGGACATCATCACATTGAAATCGTAGGATATATCTCTCCCTCACTCGCAACCGAGGATCTCATCCCATCCTTGTTGGACCTATACCAACCGCCGTGGATCCACACTGCCTTCTATCGACTTTTACTTTTCATCTGGTCACTAGACATAGAGCGGGTATGGATTATCTTTCCTATCATCATCTGAGTTCAACGTCGATCTCGTGTCTCCTCAAGACAGAGACATGCGCTCAAGATGTACGGCTGCTAACGTGTATCGTCAAGTCAAGTACAAATAGCACGCGCAGGAAGAAGACGACAACTTCTGATGCCTCAAGCCATGCCCATATTAGCTTCATCACACGAGGGCAAGAAGCGTCGAGGCTACGAAGCGGCGCTTTCTCCACGCTCATCACCACCCATCGGTCTTCCCATGTCGGCACAAGAACGCTTGCCGCCAATTCGAAGCGTAAGATGTGCTCACCCTCTGTCCCGAACATGCATGCTAACATTGCGTAACAGCTTCTGGCTGATATACCACCTCCGAGCGAACGGGCTTTGTCGCAGCTTCGTGCGTCTGGGAGGGAGAATCCAACCGGTCCTCGATGCGCCATTCCCGCTCGCCTCTCACCACCGTCAGCCTCTAGGAGGCTCCCCGTCCATTCGAACGGTGAAAGATCCAAGGGAGTCTCAGGCAGCCCACGCCCAAAGGAAGATCGGAGCCCCATTCGGCCTCGTTACGATGAGCCATCGAATTATCAACTGCCCATCCACGCCGGTCCTCCGTCCAGTCGGACGACTTACCCTGCGTCATCACTAGGTCCTCCACCCGTGTCACCGTATGCCCCACAATTCGATACTCGACGCGAATACGCAAACGGAGACTCACACAGGGTGCCTCCACCTCCGACGCCTTATCATCAACATCCTCATGGTCAACCCCCTCCGCCCCCATACCCTCCTAGCAGAGATTACCACGATGGGAATTCCAATCGCGGTGCTGTTTACTACGGGACTGCGCGCAATGGGGATCACCGGAATGGGGATCACCGCAGCATGGACCACCGCAGTGGAGGACCCAGCCATCATCAGGCACCATACCCACAGTACCAGCAGGCGCGATACGTCCACCCTGGACCATCCCGTCCTCCTACCAATGGCAATTATGCAGTTCACCATCAATACCAGAACGGCTATCATCATGGATCGGTCCAATTCGAAGCCGATGAACCTGGAGGTCAAGCCCCGCGGAGGCGACGAGGGAATCTGCCGAGAGACACGACAGACATGCTGAAGCAATGGTTCTCCGATCACTTGGGCCATCCGTATCCTACCGAGGATGAGAAACAATATCTGTGTAGACAGACAGGCCTCCAAATGACTCAGGTATTCAGCTCTTCCCTAGTCTCCTCACGGCGAGAGCGTCCTGCTAACCCGGACGACCAGATCAGCAACTGGTTCATCAACGCCAGACGGCGACGCATTCCCGAATTGGTCAACCAAGCCACGGCGGAGACGCTTCTCCGTGAACATTCCGGTGATTCCAATGGAAGCTCTGATTAAGTTGAAGCATTAACCTCTCTTCTCCCAGAAAATCTGGGTAGCTTTCCTCACGCGCATAAGAGATCGCATTACATGTACGACAGACCGGACTTCGTGGTGACGGCGCCACTGGTGGCGAATGCAGCGCGATAGATCCTGATGTGAGAAGAGAGTTTGGCCACCGATCAGTTCCTCGTCTGGCATCGGGGGATTTCATCAAACCTATGTACAACGAAGTGATTTTCAGGTGATCCGAGAAGGATCATTATTTTGAGTGTACGGAACTTCATCATATGGGCGATCATCATAGACGGCAACAGGAACATTCCGTCCTGAATCAGGATACTGCTGTGGGCATAGAAAGGGGTCAACGTGTTTAGCGAGACGTTGGTCGCGTACATATCGCGTCTCTTAATTAATCTCTCCCATGCTTGTTCCGACAACCAGATTTGCAATGTCCCCTTCCGTCACAGTACGGAGCCACGCCCGGAGAATTAGTCCCAACATAGACTTTCCGTCCATGCTTCGATTGTCGCTGGAGCTTGTTTAGCTCGACGTTTCGTTCATGATATTCGGCACTAGAGGAAATCACCTGCATGTACTTATGTCATACTTCCGGCGCTAGCGGGACCCCGCTACCGGGTTTGGGACTTTGAGGGTGCAGGGGTACAGGGGTACAGAGGTATCGGGTTACAGTACGGGGATGTTCCGTCCTGCGTTGCGGCGGTGCGGTGCGGTGCGGCAGCGAGTGAGCATTGAGTGCCGCATGTATGCGACTCACTATAGGTATAGACATGATCTGTTGTCACGGTACCCATTAGAGTGGATAGGTATCTCATCTTGTGTTGCTGCACTGCCTTTTGTTATTTTGTGGTCTCTTTGGAATAGGTATCACACCTTCGATGGAGAGGGTGATGGGAGAGGATTACGGGAGAGGGTGATTGATTTTTTGCGGTTTTTGTTTGTAGGTAAGGTATGGTATGGTATGGTATGGTAGGTACTGAGGTGGAGAGGGTGATGGGAGAGGGTGATTGATTTTTGCGTTTTTTGGTTTTTTACAAGGAGGTAAGGTGAGAAAGGTAAGGTAGCTTGAGCTATGGATTTTGTTGAGACATGGGAATGATAGGGTTTGTTTGTTGATTTGTTGATTTGTTTTTTTTTTGTTTTTTTTTTGTTACTATATGCGTTATGGGATTGATGTCGTTGATGCGAAGTGGGAGGTTTTTGGGTTTAGGAGGGGGGATGGATTTTCTTTTCTGGCTTCTGGCTTTTGGGTTTGGGTTTTGGGTTTGGTGCAGGATATATGTTGTATCTATTGCTAGTCGTAATCTCAACCGCCTACTAGGTGATAATCTTGTGTCGTTCTCCATAACTAAACTAAACGAAACTACCTGGTACGTTACTATTTTCTTGGGGGTATTCTAGGGGGAGTTGTCGGGGGTTTTGTATGTTGTTTGTATGTCATATTCGCTTGAGATGGGATGGGATGGGATGGGGATGGGGATGGGGATGGGGATGGGGAGAGGG